>OBTM01000089.1_pt1 | contig 17288 bp, 8 predicted proteins | sample 1494911 | NCBI WGS metagenome assembly OBTM01 (sample SAMEA3360697, study PRJEB22359) | human gut metagenome | biome: ENVO:urban biome; feature: ENVO:human-associated habitat; material: ENVO:feces | place: Bangladesh | collected 2011 | reverse complement strand
AAGCCAGACGACCGATACGGCCGAAGCCGTTAATAGCAACTTTTGTCATTTTTTTAATATTTTAATTAATGGTTGAAAATAAATCTTACTTTCAAGCTCCACAGTACTTGCCAATGAGCTGAAACATTCAAAAAGCAATACCTTTGAGCATTTTTTTCTTTATCGAGCGCAAAGTTAATAATTATTTTCTAATTTTGCAGCCAATAGAGGTATTAAATTATTTAAAAAATCGCTATATAATTTCACTGGGCTATATACATTATATATAATAAGCGCAGTTTGCTATATACACTTTGCAAAATAAGATAGTTAGAAACAAGAAACAAACAATCGGACATTAGGAATTAAACAATTAACAAACAGAAACTATGGGAAAAATGCTAAATGAGTTCAAGGCGTTCGCCGTAAAGGGCAACGCTGTCGACATGGCTGTCGGTGTGATCATCGGCGGTGCGTTCGGAAAGATAGTTAGCTCTATCGTGAACGATATCATCATGCCGCCTATCGGATGGCTCATCGGCGGCGTCAACTTCAGCGACCTGAAGTTCGAGCTGCCTGCCGTAAACCTCGGCATGGAGACAATGAAGCCGGCTACCATCAACTATGGTGCGTTCATTCAGACTATCATCGACTTCACTATCATCGCTTTCTGCGTGTTCCTCCTCGTGAAGGGCATCAACAAGCTGGCTAACCTCAAGAAGAAGGAGGAGGAGACCAAGCCTGCACCTGCGCCTGAGGAGCCGAAGCCTACAAAGGAGGAGTTGCTGCTCACAGAGATTCGCGACTTGCTGAAGAAGAATTGATTAATTATTAATTTTTAATTATTAATTCGTAATTACGACCTTGCCAATCAATAATTAAAAATTAATAATTAATAATTCGTAATTACGACCCTGCCAATTAATAATTAATAATTACGAATTACTAATTAAAAAAAGCGCTGGCGAAACAATCTTCGTCAGCGCTTTTTTTGCTTTTATATGATGCGTTTTGTGTTGGTCAAATCTGGTTTACGTTTCTGTTCACGTTGCAAATTTACTCATATTTTTTGCAACACGCAACCCCAATTTTACCGATTATGGAACAAAACGCATTATTCTTGGCTTAAGTGTAGCAAATTTGTGCTTAACCTGCTAAAACTTTTACTTCGTTATCATTATCTTGCGTGTGACGGTTTCGCCAGCTACTACGGCTTTCACTACATATACGCCTGCAGCCAAGCCGTTGAGCGATACGGTGTTGCCTTCTGCCTTTGCTACAACAGCGCCTGCTGCCGACACAAGTTCTACCGACGTCACGCCCTCGCCAGTCACGGTGAGCTCGTTCTCGCCCTGGCGCATCTCGATACGTCCTATGGTGTTCTCGTCGATACCTGCAACGGCGATGAGGAAGTTGGTTACGCCGCCCTTCACGCTTGTCGACTTCACTGTGTAGTATACGTCAACGCGGATAGTGTGCTGCTGCTTGTCGTCGGTACCGAAGTCGTGTGTGTATGTTCTCTCCGTGAGCTTCGCCGCGTTCTTCTTAGCGTTGTCGATAAACACGTCGTAGCCTTCGATAGGCAACGTACCTGGTTTCGGGTTCTCCAGCACGAGACCAATCATCCAGTTAGCCATCACGCCGGTAGAAGATATTGAGCTCCACGACTCGCCGTCGAGCGAGTAGATGTCAGAGTAGCCTTCCAGCGGATCGCTGCTGTCAACGGCGATAGCCGGTTCCTTCGGCGTAACATCATAGCAGTCGATGGCAAGACGGTATGTAGATCCGTTCTCGATGATGATAGGCTTCGTGAGTTCCACCTCGTTCCACTTGCCTACGGTGTAGTCGTCTACCTCGGTCTCGCTTATCAGCTCGTCGTTCTTGTAGACATACACTGTGTATGTAGCGTCTGTGAGCGGATAGAAGCGTGCCTTCTTGATGGCGTATCCAGTGCGACCGCGGAATGTCTTCGACGGATAGAGCGCGCCTACCATGATGTTATAGTTGTTGTCAGCGGGAGCTGTCACGCCCTGCGTTGATGCAGAACCCGTGCAATACTGCACCTGAACCACGTCGCGGTCAACCGGTGCTGCCCAATTAGCCTTCACAGCCGAAGCGCTTACCGGTGCTACTGCCACACCATTCACAGCCTGAAGCTGGCTGTCGTCAGGAACAACCGCAAGCTGAGCTACGGCCGGCTCCGACTCCGATCCGTTGGCATACACGGCGCTCACGCCAAGTGCATGGTCGCCCTTGTCGAGAGAAGGTACGGTGAAGTTCTTTGTAGCAGACGAACCTACCTTCTTGCCGTCTACATATATATTATAGCCCGTCACGTTGTCCTTTGCAAGGTCGGCACCTTCCGGCGCCACGATAGCGTCGATAGCCCACGAAGCGGCGTAGAGATAGTTGCTCTCCTCCATAAGGTTGCCCATCGAGTAGAAGTCTGGCTCGGTTGTAAGGCGGAGCAGGTCGGAAGAGCCCTTCACGGCGCGACCGAAGTCGAGCGCTGTGATGCGCTGCGAAGCCTCTGTAACCTTCACCTCAACCGACACGAGCAGTTCGCCTGAAGGCAGGTTCTGCGGAGTGTCGAGCTTAACGACGTTGCGCTCGCCGTAGTTCAGCTTCTGCGTAACTGGCTGTGTGTAGAACTTCTGCAACTTACCGTCTGCGCTGCGTGTATAGAGGTTGATAGTCCAGCCGCCCTGAGCCTCCATCGGGTAGAAACCTACTGATGTGAGCTTCTGTCCCTTGTATGCGCTGAGCGTAACTGCGTCGAAAGCGATGGCTGTCTCGTAGCTCTCGCCGTCGAACGACAGACCGAATGTCTCGATGTTGGCGTTGTCGGGGTTGAAGTATGTGAGCGCTCCGAAGTTTGTTGACGGATCGCTCCACTCCATGTATGCTGCGCTGTAGCCATGCTGCTGTGCGAAGAGGTTTGTAGGCGTAGAAAGTTTCTGACTCTCCACCTTGACAGTAGCTGTCTCGCTGTTTGCCGACTCAACGTCGCCGTACACTGCCGTAACCACATACTCGTGTTCGCCTACCGGCACACCAGCATCTACGAATCCTTCAGCGGTAACAACATCGCTGCTCACCTTGTTGCCGTCGCGATACACCTTGTATCCGGTTATGCCGGTGGCTGCAACGTTCGGCTTCCATGTAATCTTCACCGTGTTGAGACCCGACAACTGCTGAGCCTTAATGCTCACCGGAGGCATAGCCGGGAACATCGGACTGCCGAACTTCACGATCATCGACTGCGACGAAATGGCATAGTTGCCGTCCGAATCCTTGTTGTCGTTGTAGAAGAGGAAGCCCATGATGTGATCGTCTACCGACACGGATGTGGCGCGAGTCACGTTGTAAAGGGTTTCGCCGTCGGAATCCTTCGGCGAGTCTGGATTGACGAAAACATGATAGTCGGCGAGGTTCACGCCTTTTTCCTTCAGATACTTGTATGCAAAGGTGCCCTTGCCGTTCTGATAGATATAGCCCAACTGGTTGTCCTCGCACATCACGGTGCCGTTACCGCTGATGTCGAAGAAGTCGAGGTCGTCGTTGTCGCCAGCCGGAAGAATAGCGCTCTTCTTGCCGGTTTCCATATCGTAGAGTGCCCAAGCTCCGCGCACCTTACCTGCTCCGCCTGCCTCTTCTTCGGTCTGCCAACCGCCGAAGTAAAGCAGCTTCTTGCCGTCGGGCGAGAACTTCTTGCCTACACAGAACGGCGACTGCTGGTCAGAGAGTGTGGTGAAATTGCCGTCAGGTCCCCATAAACATGCCTGGCGGTTCTTGTTCATAACCCAACCCGTAGTATACTCTCCGTCGGGCGATATTGCATAAGGCATCGCGATACCATTGTTCTCCTTCAGTTGGCGGTAAATCTTGCCGTCCTTCCATACGTATCCCAAATACTTTCCGCCTACATACACGTTGCCAGTGATGTAGTGTCCGTCGGGCGATATGCCAGAAGCGCCACTACTGCTCACAGCATCAGAAGGCATTTCGAGACGGTTCCAGCGGTTGTTCTGCCAATAGCCAGCGAGCAGCGTAGAAGCACCGTTCTTCTTGTAGCTATTGTCGGTGTACAAGCCCACAACAACGCCGTTGTTAGACACACTGTAAGCCTGCGAAGGCGACGACGGATTGAGCAAATCAATCTCTCCGCTCTCCAGATTCCAGCGGAATCCGTAAGCCTCGTTGCCACTGTCGAAGTACATACCACACGCCCACTTGCCGTTTGGCGAAGCAGCCATGATGTTGTAGTCGCTTGGGGTGACCATCACTAAGGGTGATGTCTGTGCGAAAGCTGCGCCACTTAAGAGTAGCGACGCAAGTAACATTTTTGTCTTCATCTATTGATATTACGGTTTTTAAGAATTTTATTTATTAATAATTTAGGCTATGTTCTGTAGTTCGAATGTTTTGCCTAAGGTATTGTTTTATCCTCACTTGACGTGATACTTGTAGGCGCTCTGCTTGCCGTCGCGCTCTATACATATTATATAAGCTGCTGTCGGGAGCTGAGCAAGCGATACGCTTCTTGTGCGTTTGCGTACATATACACGTTCGCCCGAAACATTGTAGACAGATACGTTTGCAGCATCGCTGAGCTGAACCGTGTTGCCTGCAAAGATAGCCTTCACAACGCCGTCCACGCCAATGCGCTGCATGGCTGTATAGTTGCCGTTTTCTATGTCTGTCATCTTCACGGTGATGGTGTCGGAGAACGCCTTGCCGTACTTGTAGGTCGTAACGACATACGCCTCTACAACATCATCGAGAAGCATTACGTGAAGCGTGTCCTTCGAAGCCTCTCTTGTTTCGTTCTCTGGCACATTGCTTCCAACGAAGTAGAGCGTATGCTTGATAAAGCCGTAGTCGTTCATGTCGGCAGGATTCTCCCAACCAAAGACAGCGTTATACTCCTTTTCAGGATTCAAAGCCGTACCTACATTCTTCACTTCGCCGCCTACGAGAGCCAGATTGGTAACTGCAGGCAGTTCGTGGTCGAGCGCCACTTCAATCTCAGTAGGAGTGGTGCTGTAGAAACCCACCCACTCCGAGTCAGCAGCAGGCTTCACTATCTTGCCGTCCTTCATGGCGAAGAGCGGCTGAATGAAGTAGGTGTATGTACTATTGCTGAGTTCGTCGTCCTCGTACGCACACTGCATTGTCTCGGGGTCTATCACGTCGGCAAGGTCAACGGTATCCTGCGGTATGCAGTTGCGGAAAATGACGAACTTGCAGCCGTACTCGAGTCCTGCCTTCGGCACATTGAAGCGGAGGTCTACGGTGTTCGGCTTCTCCTTGTCGAGCGTAGCCGACATAATCATCATGGCAGTCTTCTCCTTCATGCCACTGAAGTCGCGATACTCATAGCGCATGGGCAGACCGCTACGTGTCCACTTATTACTGCTGTAGTTGTAGCTGCTAACATCCATCAAGTTTAGATTGCCGTCCACCGGCTTATACTCGGTCTTTGCGCTCGGTATCTCCTTGCCGCTTGAATCGTAGCGGAACTTCTCGTAGAGTGTGAGCGCACCGCTGGTATAAGTCCATGCCTCGCGCTGCTTAGCCACCTCATTGCCATTCTTCAGCTTGTACTGATACTCCTCCACCTTGTTGCCGTCGGCGTCGTACTTTATGTTAGCCTCAAACTTGTACGAGTCGTATTCGCCGGTTGACGAGTAATGGGTGAGCACGCCGTCGGTATAGGTGTACGTAATCTCCTGCTTGAACTTCTTAGTGTCTCTTATATAGGTAGACTTCTTAGCCAGCGTTCCGTCGGTGTTGTACGCATACTCGTTGATGTACATCGACGTAGTATCGGTAGCCAATCGTCCATCGCTGTCGTAAGTATAGCTCTCGCAGTTCTGCGTCTTGCGGAAGCTGAAGACGCCGCCGTCGTATTCGCCCCACTGGTACGTGTCCTTATTGGTCATCATGCCGTCGGTGTTGAAGACAGCCTTGCAGAAAGTCATAACATCGAAGTAGTCCGAGTAGCCTTCGTCGGTGTAGAGGCGTCCGTAGTCGGCTCTACCGACGAAGAGTCCGTCGGTGTTATAGTAATACAGACTGCGTTTCGACACTACATCGTCCGGGATATCGCCCATCGAACTGCCGAAGGTGGCAGTATTAACCAAGAATCTGTTTTCTGGAGCCGCCTGCTGAGCGTCAGCCGTTGCCGGGCAGCCGAGCACTAATGCCAGAGCTGCTATCGAATTGAGTAATCTTTTTTCCATAATTCCATGTTTTTGGTTAATTAATAATCTGAAAAGACACACATTATATTATATACTCTACGTAATATACATGTGTGTCTTTTCACTAAGTGCTATCCAGGCGTGAGTTTATGCTACTTCACGCCGTACTTATAGAAGCTGCTCTTGCCGTCCTTCTCTACACATACTATATATGTAGCAGCCGGAAGCTGACCGAGAGCCACGCTGCATGTATTCTGCTTTGCGTACACCTTAGCGCCTGCAGCAGAGTAAACCGATACGTTTGCAGCATCGCTGAGCTGCACGGTGTTGCCTGCGAATGTAGCCTTCACTACGCCGTCGGCTGTAACGCTCTCCACGCCGTTGTACTTCTCGATGTCCTTAACAGTAACGGTGATGGCGTCAGAGTAAGCCTTGCCGTACTTGTATGTTGTGATGACATACACCTGCATCTCGTCGTCCATAATCTGCACTCTGGCAGACTCGGCAGCGCCTTCCAACTTAGTGTCAGAGAGACCCATACCTACGAAGGCAACGTCATTTCTTACGAAGCCGAGTTCATCGAGATTAGCCGGGTTCTTCCATTCGAGATCAGCATAGTATTCTATCAATTGGCTCATGATAGAACCGATGCGCTTCACCTCGCCACCTACGAGCTTCAGGTCGGTAACGGCAGGAAGCTCCGTAGCGAGAGCCACGTTCACGTCCATAGGCGTAGAAGTATAGTAGCCCACCCACTCCGAGTCGGCAGTAGCATCGCTTATCTCGCCGTTTGTGAGGGCGAAAAGCGGCTGAACAAAGTAAGTGTATGTGTCGCTCTTGAGTTCCTTGTCCTGATAAGAGCACTGCTTTGTTGCGGGATCCATGACGTCGACAAGGTCGAGCGTGTCGAGAGCCACGCAGTCGCGGTAGACTACAAATTTGCAGCCATGAACGAGACCGGCTTTCGGAGCTGTGAATTGCAGGTTAATAGTGTTCTTGAGTTTCTTGTCGGGTGTAGCCGAGAGAAGCATCGTCTGTGTAGCTTCCTTCATTCCGCTGAAGTCGCGGTAGGTCTGACGCACGGTCAAGCCCATTTTGTTCCATGTGTCCTTAACCGAATTGTAGGTATAGTCGGTAACATCCATAACGTTCATGTTGTTCTTCACGGGAACAAACACTTCCTTCGAGTCAGCCACTTCCGCACCTTTACTGTCGTAGCGGTACTTCATGTAGAGCGTGAGCACACCGTCGGTGTATGTCCAAGTCTCGCGCTGACGCGGCTTCACATTCTCGCCCGACTTCGCATACTGGTATTCCTCAATCTTGTTGCCGTCGGCGTCGTACTTAAGGTCAGCCTCGAACTCGTAATACTGTCCGGTAGACGAGTAGTGAGTAGCATGTCCGTTCTCATAAGTGTATGTAATCTCCTGCACTAATTTCTTTGTGCGTTTGTTGTACGACGTAACCTTTAGCAGCGTGCCGTCGTCGTTGTACGTATACTCGTTGATGCGCATCGAGGTAGTGTCTGTAGCCAGTCTGCCCTGTGCGTTGTATGTATAGCTCTCACAGTTCTGTGTCTTACGGAAAGAGTAGTCGCCGTCGTCATAGTCGCCATACTGGTAGAAGTCTTTGTTGGTCATGTTGCCATTTACATCGAAGATAATCTTCTCGATGTCGGTGAGCGAGAAGGTATCCGAATAGCCACCGTCGGTGTAGTTGCGTCCGTAGGTAGAACTGCCTACCAACTTGCCGTCGGTGTTGTAGTAATAATACACGCGCTTAGAGTCGAGGTCTTCGGGCATATCGCCCATCTGACTACCAAGCGTGACAGCCTTCACTAAGAATCGGTTCTGTGTCTCTACTTTCTGTGCGAATGTCGGGGCTGCAGAGCCAAGCATCAACGCCATGGCTGCTACCGAATAAAGTAAACGTTTTTCCATAATTCTGTGTTTTTTGATTATTAATAGCGTTAAGACAGCGCAAGTTTAGCGATAAAAGACTACTTCAATTACCCAAACGCGGTCTACTACATTGCAAAGATACACAATTACTTTTTAAAAGCAAGCCTATATAAGTGTATTTTCAACTAAATTGTTGCATATATTTGCAAAAAGCCGTACATTTGCAAGCAAATTATCAGCAAATAGCTATTACACGTTATTAATATAAAGAGCGTATAAATATAATTGATACTAACAAGCAAAAGAACAATTAATTAATATATACTATGAGAAAAACCTTACTTAGCATCGCTTCCCTCCTCCTTGTAGCAGGGAGCATCAACGCCACCAACATCGGCTACTCGAAAGATGAGATTTCGCGCAACAACGTATTCCGCCTCGGCAGCACAGAGAAGCAGGGACAGGCTATGCGCCTGAGCCACGCCAAGCTGCAGGCTCTCAAGGGCAAGACCATCGACTTCGCCGAATTCGTGTTGGGCAGCAAGAATGTCACCGACAAGAAGATGCACGTTTTCCTCACCAAGCAGCTCGACGGCACACCTATCGCCGAGGGAACCGTTGAGGTGAAAAAGGCGCTGAGCAAGATAAAGTGGACGCTCGATAAGCCGTACACCATAACCGGCGACGAGGACTGTCTATACGTAGGCTATACAACCGAAGCTGCCAACACATACAAGGTGCTCATGTCGGACGGTTCGTACGACATCGAGGGCTGCAACTACGGCTACAAGGACGGAGCGTGGGTAGACACCTACGGCATGAACAAGGGCAGCGCGCTTATCTTCGTCAACGCCGAGAACGTGGGCGACTATACCGACGCCATCATCGCTCTGAGCAACTTCGAAGGCTACTATAAGGCGGGCGACAACTGCAACTTCTCGGCTTGCTTCGTGAACGCCGGCACCACGGACATAACCAGCTTCGACGCCATCGTAGAGGTGGGCGGCAACAAAACCACACAGCACTTCGCCGACCTCAGCATCAAGCCGAAGGAGGGCTACAGCTTCGACCTCAAAGACGTGGACACAAGCAGCGAGGGCGAGCAGAGCCTCAGCGTAACTATCGCCAACGTGAACGGAGCGAGCAAGGAGACCGACACGTCGGACAACAGCGTCAGCGCCAACCTCTTCCTCTACCCGAAGACTATGGAGCGCTCGTTGTTGCTCGAAGCGTTCACGGGTCAGGGCTGCTCACAATGTCCTGGCGGTCATCTGAACATTGCGGCTGCCATCAAAAAAGCTGAGAAGAACATCATTGAGGTGGCTCATCACGTAGGCTATAAGCCAGACATGTTCACTATGAGCGAAGACCCAACATATATATTCTTCTACCCTAACACGTCGAGCACATTCGCACCGGCAGCTATGGTCAACCGCAACACTAACGCCGACGTAAGCACTACGCCGATAGTGAGCGCCACCGACATCAACAGTCTGCTTTCTACCATCTACTACGCCGACACAAAGGAGCCATACGTATCGCTCTATCTCAAGACCGCATTGGACGAGAGCACACGCGAACTGAACGTGAAGCTCTACGTGCTACCTCACAAGACCGTGCCTCACAACAGCTCTATCTTCAACGTATACCTCGTGCAGGACGGCATCGAAGCGAGTCAGACGAGCGGCGGAGAAAACTACATACACAACCGCACCTTCCGCGGAACGGTGACGGGCAACGCATGGGGATTACTGGTGAAGGACATCAAAGCGGGTCAGCTGCTTTCGTGGGAGAAAACCATCACCATACCCGAAAGCATCCACTCTACCTATTATGCCGACGAGACTAAGAACAACGTCGAGGCTGTGCTGAAGAACATGAGCGTCGTGGCTTACATAGGCGAGTTCGACCAGAACGACAACAACAAGCACACTATCTACAACTGCTGCGAGGCGCGTCTGGGCGAGTCGTACAAGCAGACGGGCTTCGTCAAGCCTACCGACGTGAACAGCGCCGAGGCTGAGCAGAGCGTTAGCATCTTCGTGAGCAACGGAAAGGTGCACGTAGGCGGCGAGTACGACCGCTTGCAGGTGTACAACCTCGCTGGTGCGCAGGTGGAGAACGCCGATCTTGCCAAGGGCGTGTACATCGTGAAGGTGACTGCCGACGGCAAACAGACCACAAAGAAGGTGCTCGTGAAGTAATACGGGCAGCCAAAGACAGATACATATAATATAATAAGGTATATCATGCGCAAGTCATACATATATATAATAGGTGCAACGATGTTGCTCGCACCAGCCTCAGCGTTGGCGCAGACATCACTTTCGCCTCGCACGGCTATTGCCGTCGCTTCCCCCACCCTGCTTAAGTCGCCCGCTGCGCAAGCCGCTGCAGTGGGCGCCGCAAGCAGTCAGCTTTCAGCATACGTAACAATCGACCCTGCGCGCACATCGTGGCAGCAGTTGGGTGTGACGCCTATCGCCGAGAACGCCAATACGGCTACCGTGCGCCTCACGCTCGACGCCTTGCGGCGTCTGGCTAAGCAGCAGGGTGTAGAGTACATCCAGATTACTTCGGGCGCAACGCAGATGCTCAACCTTGCGCGCCAGGAGGCTGGCACCGACCAGATACTCAAAGGCACCGACCTGCCGCAGGCATACACCGGTGAGGGCGTGGTTGTGGGCGTGGTCGACGCCGGATTCGACTATATGCACGCCGCTTTCCGCCGCCCTGCCGACGGAGCGCTGCGCATCAAGCGTGTGTGGGAGCAGAGCGCTACGACGCTCGACGGCGCTTCGGCTCCTGCAAAGTACGGCTACGGCATTGAGCTGAACACGCCCGAACTGATAGAGAAGGCGCAGGGCGACAGCGACTCTAACTCGCACGGCACGCACGTGGCTGCCATAGCTGCGGGTAGCGACGCCTACAAGGACGGGGCGTACGTGGGCAATGCGCCCGATGCCGACATCGTGCTCGTGGCGCTCGACCTGAACGCGAGCACCAACGCCGACATCAGCAACGCCGTGCAGTATATCTTCGACTATGCCGACGAGGTGGGCAAGCCGTGCGTCGTCAACCTCAGTCTGGGCAACCAGGACGGACCGCACGACGGCACTTCTACGTTCGACACCATGACCGACGCCATGCAGGGACCGGGCCGCCTCATCGTGGGCGCTGCCGGCAACCACCGCACCGACGCCTTCCACATCGACCATACCTTCACTACAGCCGACGCTGCGCCGCTGCGCACATTCGTGAAGTACAAGGTGGCGCCGTCTAACTCGGTTTCGGGCGGCACGATAGAGATTTGGGGCGAGAAGGGCGTCGACTTCACCGTAGACATCGCCGCCTACAGCACGTTCAACAAGAAGGATGCGCGGTCTACGACCGTTTATCCGGCGGAGGGCGTCACGGATGTTGACTTCGGCAAGTACGCTACGGGCACGTGGAAGGTGGCTTCAGAGGTGAGTCCGCTCAACGGCAAACCGCACGTGGTGCTGACATCTGCGCTCACCTCGATACGCAACAACTACGCCATAGCGCTCACCGTGACGCCGAAGACGGCGGGCAGAGTGAACATTTGGTCGGACAATACGTATCTGGCGTTGGAGTCGCGCGACATAGAGGGCTTCTCGGCGCCCGACGCAGCGTCGTCCACGCTCTGCGAGATTGGCGGAACGGGCAAGCGCATACTCACCGTGGGTTCGTACACCACACGCAACGAGTACACGACAAACGGCGGACAGCAGGCTACGCTGCAGGAGACCGTGGGCGACCTGAGTTCGTTCTCGAGCTACGGCCCCACAGTAGACGGACGCATGAAGCCGAACATTACGGCGCCGGGCTGCTTCATCATCTCTGCCGTGTCTAACAACGACGCATCGGGCAACTTGATGTACGCCGAATACAACGAGAACTTCGGACGCTACAACCAGTACGGCTATATGCAGGGCACGTCGATGGCGTCGCCGTTCGTGGCAGGCATAGTGGCTACATGGCTGCAGGCTTATCCGCAACTCACGCCCGAACAGTTGCACGAGATTGTGCAGAACACGGCACGCAAGGACAACTTCACGGCTACGGCGCCCGACAGCAACTGGGGCTACGGCAAGATTAACGCGCTCGACGGACTGCGCCAGTGCATCGAGAAGCAGGAGACGGGCTGCGTGAGCGTTGCCATGCCGTTCGACGGAACGGTGCGCATCGCAGACGGAAACATCGTATTGGGCTTCGCTCGCGACACGCAGGCTACGCTCGGCATCACAAGCATGACGGGCAGCACGCTGTTCAGCAAGCCGCTCGGCAAACGCTCGGCAGGCGAAACGCTGTCTGTTGCCGTGCCGCAACTGCCAAAGGGCGTGTATCTGCTCAGCGTAAAGACGCCGACAGCTACAAAGACCTTCAAGTTTGTTTGGCAATAATCCCATACTCTTTCATCGTCACCCGAACGCCGTCCGACCGGATTCCGTTCGCCGTCCGATCAGATTCCGAACGCCGTCCGATCAGATTCCGTTCGCAGTCCGATCAGATTCCGTTCGGTTGACGATGACTTTTCTACACACTAACAATGACTTCTGTCCACACAAAAGTGTGGAACTATTCTACACTTGTTCCACACTTTTCTACATCTTTTCAGCCCATGCCAATGGCGTTGAAATATTTATTCACGCTGACTATCAAACACTTACGCAAAACACTTCATATTCTGGCACGCAGATTGCATTCTATTAAGTGAACGACGCAACGAACAAACAACAGTTCAAGACGGAGTTCTACAGATAAACATTATAATTAACAATTAAAAATTTAAGAATATGAAGAAGTTAGTATTTGCAGCTTTCGCAGCTTTCGTTATGGTATCAGTAAGCAACGTATTTGCAGGTAGCTCTAAGGCAGAGCTTGGTTTGAACATGCCGGTCGACTCAACCGTTGTTGACACAGCCGACACAGTAGGCGCTCCGGCAGAGGGTGAGCCGGCAGAACAGCAGGCAACTCCTGAAGAAGTGGCAATGCTCAGCGACTCAACCGACTCGGTTGACTCTACAGCACACCTCTTCTCGAGCGTAATGCTCATGGACTCTACATCTACAGATACAACCGGCACAGAGGCTCCGGCTGTGGTTTAAGAGAAGGTAAGGGTTTCAGACATAAATAACAACACACTAATTCCTTTCAGTCTGCATCGTTCTTGTACGAACAAGAATGGTGCAGACTTTTTGTTTTCTACCATCAACGAATGTTTTATAAAATAAAAGCCAAGATTCTGCGTTATACAGAATATAGGGATAAGAATTTTGAAGCATATATGTTCAGCACCAGAATAAAAATACTTGTAGGCTACGCTTTGCTCGCCATCGTGTTGCTGTCTGCCACATGGATGGTATACGACAACACGCGTTCGTTGTCGGCGGTAAACCACGCCTCGGAGCGCTTTATGGCACGCCGCGACATTGTCGACTCGCTCGTGTTTTCGATGCTCGAGACCGCCAATGCCGAACGCAGCGTGCTGCTCGGCGACGCAAGCAAATGGGAACGCTTCGACCGCGCACTCAGCGGTTCGAAAAGGCAGGCACGTAAGTTACGCCTGCTACTGAACGACACGCTGAAACAGCAGCGGTTGGATACGCTAATGGCACTGCTAATAGCGAAACGCGAGAACACGCTGCTCGTGATGAACGTACTGAAAAACAACAGCCGCGACATCTATTACAACAATAAGGTGGAGGCGCTGCACAGCGGACGCGACTCGATAGTGATTAGTCCGCAGACGAAGGAGCGCCACGAACAGCACGAGACGGTGTACGAGGTGGTGAAGACGAAACGCGGCTTCTTCAGACGCCTGGGCGACGCCTTCCGCAAGCAACGCACCGACACCATAAGCACTACCCGACTGACGCATCAGCCGTCTACCGACACCATCCATCACCGACTGAACATCGCCGACTCGGTGGCTAATGCGCTTGCCGAGATTCATAGCGAGCAGCAGCGCGCCAACGACCGCCAGCAGGACATCCTCAGTACGCGAAACGACCGTCTGCAGCTGGTGAGCATTCAGCTGACGAAGCGCACATGGCAGCTGCTGGAGGACATACAGAGCGACGAGCACAACGCCCTGCAGCGTGTTGTGGGCAAGGCTATCAGTTCGCGACGCGCCATGATCGTAAGAATTGCGGTGCTGGGACTGTTGGCGATTCTCTCGGCGGCAATTCTCGTGGTGTACATCCTCAGAGACATAAAGCGCGAGCGCCGCGACCGTCAGCGCATTCTTGAAGCGAAGACGGAGACTGAGCGCATCATGCAGCAGCGAGAGCGACTGCTGCTCACCATCACGCACGACATAAAGGCGCCGGCGGCGTCGATTGCCGGTTTCATCGACCTGCTCAGCGAGTATGTAGACCGTCCGAAGGCTGTGGGCTACCTGCAGAGCATATCGGGCTCGGCTAATCATCTGCTGCAACTGGTGTCGGCGCTGCTCGACTATCATAAGCTGGAGAGCGGAAAGGCGGAGCGACACGAGGTGAGCTTCCAGCCGACTGCGCTCGTCAGCGAGTGTGTGGCGCAGATGCAGCCGCTGGCTATGGCTAAACAGCTGCGCTTGGCTACAGATATAAACGTTGCGGAGGATATGTTCTGCCGTTCGGACGCATTCCGCATCAAGCAGATCGTGAACAACCTCGTGAGCAACGCTATCAAATACACAGACGAGGGCGAGGTGCGTGTCGGCATAACCGTTATGAACGGTTGGATGACGCTGAGCGTGAGCGACACGGGCTGCGGCATGACACCCGAAGAACTGCAGAGTGTGTTCAACGCCTTCACGCGTCTGCCCGGCGCTCAAGGCAAGGAGGGCGTGGGCCTCGGACTCACTATCACTCGCGAGATTGTGACGCTGCTCGGCGGCAGAATAAATGTTGCGTCGACAAAGGGCAAGGGCACGACGTTCAGAGTGTGTCTGCCGGTGAAGGTGGTCACTAATCATGGGATACACTCAGGGGGTGCACTTGTCTCAAGTGCACCAACAAAGCAACAAGTGCACCAACAAAGCAAAGAAGTGCACCAACAAAGCAAAGAAGTGCACCAACAAAGCAAACATACTCAGGGGGTGCACTTGTCTCAAGTGCACCAACAAAGCAAAAAACTGCACCAACAAAGCAAAGAACTGCACCAACAAAGCAAACAAAGTCAACCAGATTGCTTGGTTGGTGCACTTGAGACAAGTGCACCCCCTAAAGGCAATTCTCAACACCACAACACCTCAACATCTCAACCCATAATCTCCGTGGTGATAGTAGACGACGACCGCCTGCAGGGTCAGCTTCTCAACGAGATGCTTCGGCGCATCGACGGCGTGCAGTTCGACATCACGACGACCATACACGCCGACGAAGCCATCAGTATTGCTGTGGAGAAGAATCCGCACATCGTGTTCACCGACATCGAGATGCCGGAGATGAATGGCAGCGAGATAATGCGCCGCATACGCAGCGCATCGTCAGCTACGTCTGCAACCGACAAGTCCGTACTCCGCACGAAGTTCGTAGCTATGACGGCACACGAACAGAGCATCATGCCGCAACTGCGCAGCGACGGCTTCGACGCCTGTCTGTTCAAGCCGTTCTCGGTGCAGACGCTCGCCGCCACCATCTGTCAACTGACGGGCGCTGCAGTAAGGGTTTCCGAGAAAGAGCAAAACTCAAAACACACAATCGCAGGCGAAGCCGAGAACAATTCAAAACTCAAAACTCAAAACTCAAAACTCAACATCGCAGGCGAAGCCGAGAACAACTCAAAACTCAAAACTCAAAACTCAAAACTCAAATCCGCTCTCCTACCCTTCACCGACGGCGACCCCGAAGCGGAAGCGCAGATAATAGGCGACATACGCAAGTCGATAGAGGAATACTTAGAGATGATTGGCGACGGTTCTGACCCGGAGCGCGTTGCGAAGGCGGCGCACAAGGCGTTGCCGCTGCTCGAAATGCTCGAACCTGGCAAAAACCAATGGGTCGCACCACTGCAAACCCCAGGGGGTGCACTTGTCTCAAGTGCACCAACAAAGCAACAACAACCAGGGGGTGCACTTGTCTCAAGTGCACCAACAAAGCAGCAACAATCAGGGGGTGCACTTATCTCAAGTGCACCAATACAGCAACAACCAGGGGGTGCACCAACAAAGCAACAACACCCACAAAGCGAAGAAAAGAACATCTTGGTTGGTGCACTTGAGACAAGTGCACCCCCTGGGGAAACAACTACACCCCCTGAGGAAACAACAGTACCCCCAGGGGAAACAACTACACCCCCTAACGAACAAGAACGCGAAAGATTGACAAAACAACTGATAGAGAAACTTAAGGAAATACTATGCGACATATACTGATTGTAGAAGACGACATCGCTTTCGGCACAATGCTACAGACATGGCTGCGCAGAAAGGGATTTGAGGTGGACAAGGCGACATCGGTAGGTGCTGCCGTGAAGTTGCTCGTGGACATGAAGAGCGTAGACCTCGTGCTCTCCGACCTCCGACTGCCCGATCACGACGGCCTCCGACTGCTGGCTTGGATGCACGAGCACAGCATCAATGCGCCGTTCATCGTGATGACAAACTATGCGGAGGTGCAGAACGCGGTGCTCGCCATGAAGTCGGGCGCTGCCGACTATATAGCAAAGCCTGTGCAGCCCGACATTCTGCTGCAGAAGATCAACGATGCGATGGAGCAGAACACGCAGCAAAGCAATGCAACAATTCAAAACTCTACAACTCAAAATGCGCCAACGGCGCACAATTCAAAACTCAAAACTCAAAACTCGGAAGCCGCTCCACGCTACATCGAGGGCAAGAGCGAAGCCTCTCGACAGCTATACAACTACGTAGAGCTGGTGGCTCCGACGCCGATGTCCGTTCTCATACTCGGAGCGTCGGGCACCGGCAAGGAGTACGTGGCTCACCGCATTCACGACATCAGTCAGCGCCACGACCGTCCGTTCTTCGCACTCGACTGCGGAGCGATTCCGCGCGACGTTGCAGCATCCGAGTTCTTCGGTCATAAGAAGGGAGCGTTCACGGGCGCCGACGCCGACAAGCGCGGCGCGTTCGAGATAGCCAACGGTGGCACGCTGTTCCTCGACGAGGTGGGCAACCTGAGTTACGAAGTGCAGGTGCAACTGCTGCGTGCACTGCAGGAGCGTCGCATCC
>OBTM01000079.1_pt1 | contig 19036 bp, 16 predicted proteins | sample 1494911 | NCBI WGS metagenome assembly OBTM01 (sample SAMEA3360697, study PRJEB22359) | human gut metagenome | biome: ENVO:urban biome; feature: ENVO:human-associated habitat; material: ENVO:feces | place: Bangladesh | collected 2011 | reverse complement strand
GGCACATTATAAGGTTCCTTACCAAAGACATAATCTGTAGAGATTTGGATGAGCAATCCATCAACCTCCTTCATCGCCTTAGCCAGATTCTCAGGAGCATCCGCATTGAGTTTTTCTGCCAATACAGCCAGTTTCTCATCTGTCTCGCAGGCATCCACATTGGTCCATGCCGCACAATTCACAATGACTTTCACATCATTCTCCTTCACCATCTTACGGATAGCATCCATATCAGTGATGTCAAGGTAAGTAGTTTCCATACCTTCTACCTGATTGACATCGGTAAAGATATAAAGATCTGTTGTATTTTGGCTAACGATGCGCATTTCATTTCCAAGCTGACCGTTAGCACCTGTTACTAAAATATTCATGACCTAGTATTCTAAATTCTTCTTTAATGTTTGTTTGCCTTCATCCAATATTGAAAGCAGATATCTTCCATAATCATTTTTGAGCATAGGCTGTGCCACCTCACGAAGTTTCTCAGCCGTAATCCAACCCTGACGGTATGCGATACCTTCTAAGCAAGCTACCTTCAAGCCCTGGCGCTTCTCCAAGACCTCAATAAAGGTAGATGCTTCTGAAAGAGAATCATGCGTTCCGGTATCAAGCCAGGCGAATCCTCTTGCCATGGTCTGCACCTTCAGTTCCTTATCCTTCAAGAACTCCTGGTTAACGGTCGTGATTTCCAACTCTCCACGAGCAGAGGGTTTGATATGCTTAGCAACTTCCACTACCTTGTTAGGATAGAAGTACAAACCTACCACTGCATAGTTACTCTTAGGATGATCTGGCTTCTCCTCAATGCTGAGACAATTGCCTTGCTCATCAAACTCAGCTACTCCATATCGCTCTGGATCGCTTACACGATAACCAAAGACGGTTGCCTTGTCATTCTGCTCTGCATCAGCAACAGCCTTTGCCAAGATTTGGTTCAATCCTGCGCCATAGAAGATGTTGTCACCAAGTACAAGACAAGCAGAATCATTACCAATAAACTTCTCGCCGATTATGAATGCCTGTGCCAAACCATCAGGAGAAGGCTGCTCTGCATACTCGAATTTCACACCAAACTGGCTACCATCACCTAAGAGTCGTTTAAAACCAGGTAGATCGAATGGAGTTGAGATAATGAGTATCTCACGAATACCTGCCAACATCAATACCGAGATAGGATAATATATCATCGGTTTATCAAAGATAGGAATCAGCTGCTTGCTGATACCCTTTGTAATAGGATACAAACGTGTACCACTACCACCTGCTAATACTATTCCTTTCATAACTATATAAATTAAAGTGAAATTTTTCTTTTCAATACAATAATAGGAGTAAAACAAGCAACCAATAACATAACATAGTATTGCCACTTTGTATAATAAGTTGTAATACTCTGCTTAACATCAGTATGTTCAAAACTATCCAAACGAGCAATGACGGTCTTGAAATATCTAACAGAAAGATACTTGTAAAGCAAATCCGATTTAATCTTCAGCCATGTTTTACGAGACAGCTTTTTCTCTTTAAAAGCTTGATTTATCAAAGTCACAAAATCTACAGAAAAGACTTTAAATATATTATAGCCACCCTTTTTGGGAACATATTGATCTTCAAACAAAACCCTATCATCCAATACAAAACTCTTCTTATAGTCTTGGCTTAACAAAAGGGAAGTTTGAGGGAAGTATCTATCCAGTTCCACAAATTCCTTTACTTTGTCAAAATCAGACTTCCACATACCATATCCAGCGCTCCAAGAACAGAAATACGAAAGCCCAAACATATACTCATCAAAGCCTTCATAGAAAATTACTTTTTTCTTTTGACGAAGACCATTAGTATATATAACTTGTGACCTAGATTTCTTCAATTCCTTTAGTTGTCCAATCAACGTTTTCAACGTCCCTTTCCGAAACTTCGTATAATTATTATTCAGTTTCAAAAAATCCCCCTTACCATACGATAGGGCATAAAATGAATTTTTGAAACCCTCACATTCCGTTATATGATAATGCAAGTTATCAAAATGAAACTCATCAGCCACAGGTTGAGTAGTATGCTCCTTGGAATTATCTGAGATAACAACTTCAAAATCGTCCATGCTTACCCCATCCAAATCTGCATAAATACTAGCAATCGTATTACGTAATATATCCAAACGATTATACGTTGGAATACAAATTGACAATATCGGATTCATTTTATTTAATGTTTGTTTATAATAGTCTTCACATAGTCATAAAAATGTCTAATACCCTCTTCCAAATGGGTATGTTGTACTTCAATAAGGGAATGAAGTTTAGTAATATCCAATACCATAGAATTGACATCTACGCTACGACTAGCTTTATAAGTTACTTCGAAAGGGATATCTACACAATGATGCAAACGTTCGATTATATCATTAACAGAATAACCAAATCCACTTCCTATATTTACGATTTCGTTATTTACGCCACCATCTATTAACTTATAGAAAGCATCTGCCAAATCATCGATGTAGATATAATCTCTCACACTTGTTCCATCACCCCAAACCTCTATAGGTTCTCCTGCCAGTATTTTTCCTAAAGCCACAGCAATAAACCCCTGGTTTCCATGAAGAGATTGTCCTTTACCGAAAGGGTTTGAAGGACGTACTATTAAATAATCCAAATTACCACGACGATTTTCAAACAAAATATTACTTTCTATGATTTGTTTTGTCAAACCATAATATGAAATTGGTGACAAATGATTCTTTTCGTTAAATTTCTCTCCCTGAATACTATTGCCATATACGGTTCCACCAGAAGAGAAATAAACAAACTTCACTTTTTTCTGCGCGCAGAGTTCCATCAACCGTGACGTTGGGAAGACTACATTTTCAAATTCTCTTTTAAAATCCTCATAAGTACTACCAGGAATTAATGTTGATACAAGATGCACAATCATATTAATTCGATGATCCTCTATGACACACTTTAATAAATCAAAGTCTGCAATTGAACCTCTAATAATAGTCACATCTCCCTCTATGTCTTCCAATCTGCTTTTATTTGCAAATGTAGGTTCAAAAACGAAGATTTTATACTTATCGCTTTTAACAAAAGCATGGATTAAATTAGAGCCGATAAAACCAGCTCCACCAATAAACAATATATTCGTTTTCATGAGTTCTATATATTTATTTGTTTTTCTAAATATTCAGCATACCATTTTGATTTCGCCAAGGCCAATTTCAAGACAACCTTCCAATGGTTAGTTCCATACTCCTTGGCATCCTCCAATGCATTTTTTTGTAAATCTTCTAAGCATTTCTCTACTCCACACTCAGAAGCACTATTTTTCAGTTTATTTTCTATCTCCGTATAATTACATACAGCTTCCTCCTCAAACTTACCCAATAATCCCAATTTCGTGAAATGGTTTTGTATCAATCGGAACATTGATTCTTCAACCTCATGGTTGGAATCATCCAGATAATATTCAAAATCTATATAACCATTTTCATCTTCAAAGAGACGAACAAACAGATATTGCACATTAGGCAACCGATGATAGTAGAAATTGATAATGAGCGGATTACCATCTTCGTCTCTCACTTTCTCACCCTTCGCAGAATTACAATCAGAACAACAAGGAAGTAAGTTGCGAGCATTAACGGCATATTCTGGGTATTTTTCCTTAGGAAGTATATGCTCTGTAGTGTTGGCACGGCTAATTGTACAGTAAGGACATTTTCTAAGATAAGTTCTCTTGTTATTACCATCTATCCAGGCACGTATGTCTTTTACCACCTTAGCCTTACTACCATACAACGCTTTCATCAATTGCTTTTCATAGTAAGCATAAGAATCATCTTGGTTCAAAAGATGAACACGTTGGTCATTAAAAGCTGTTTGATATGTCTCATAAGATTTACATACCTTTTCCTCTATACGCAACAAAGCATCTTTATCTGGGCCATTGTCCTTCCGTTCGACAGCCCCTTTGTATAATTCAAAAGCATCCCCATCATAGGGTTTAAAATTAATCATCGCCCACGTCCTCCTTCAACTTTTGCCTAATGTACATGTAAAGATTTAAACTCATAGGCAACCCGTCTGATTTTAAAGTTTCAGCTATCTTATCTTCATCCCATCCATCATGCACAAATCGCTCCACAAGATTACAATAGTGTTTTGATATATCAGAACGGCCAAATACATCATCAGTTATTGTGGTCAGATTTTCACCAAGAGTCTCTGTGTTCATCGGACGAACCAATACCGATTTACCATCAGCATCCTGCTCTATCACCGTTACATTTCTCGCCAACAATTCTTGCAAGACTACAGAAGAATGGGTGGCGATGATACATGCAGAGTTAAATTCTTGGCAAATTTCGTAGATTATTCTTACAAGTTTGGTAATGCCATTAGGATGCAGATGAACCTCAGGCTCGTCAAAAAGAATCAGAGAGTTTTCACGAATATGAGCATACAATTCTGTGATGATGTTAGTCATCATCGCTTGTCCGCTACTCATCTTCTCTTTTACTTCATCGAATTTTACTTGATTAATCTCATGATTTCTTCCACAAATACCTTTCAGCTTATCTTTTTCGACGACCTCCTTTAAAGTCATCATATAATCACAAACCCTATCCTTATCATAAATGCAATCCAAAGATAAATGAAATCTCTGTTGCATATCCTCATCAGAGAACAAAGACTCACGGCTTTTACGTAACCCACAATATATGAAGTTATAAGACGACTTTAAAGACAACTCATAGAATCTATCAAATATGCTATAAGAGATAGCTATAGTCTTAGTAAACGCAGGTTTACGATTGTTGACATAGCACTCTTCCTTGTTTTCATTCAAAGCTTTAGCCAAAGAATAGAGCACAGAAGATTTACCAGAGCCATTCTCCCCTATAACAGCCTTCACCCTATCTAAATTGTATTGGTTGTCAAGGTCACCAAAGAAGAATTTTACAGGAATCAACTCCTCTTTACAGTATGGAATTTCACATTTCACGGAAAAGTTATATCTCTGACTAATTTCTATTCCTTCAAGTACACAAACTGCATTCCGATATGCCTCAAACGCCGACTTGTATCGTAGCAAAGACTTCTGAAATGCTATGGTCTGTTGATAAATGTCTGCAATAGAAGAGAAGTAAGCTGCATCTCTAAGCGCAAACAAAATACTTTTATACTTTTGTGGGAACAAATCCTTGATTGCACTATAGTACGAAAGATCTTGTCCCACAGAACAAAAATGCTCAGACAAAAGCAAACACTTATCTGGGAGAACATCAGCAGTTTTTTCCTTATAATCATACATAATCTTCACACAACCAACAGGAAAAACCTGTCTGTTCTCATCATAGTAATAAAGTTCAAAAGAAGTTTTATTGCCAAAATCATCCCAATTGATGCTACGCAACACAAAGGCTGGAAACTCATCAACAGTACTATTAAAGAAAATGGGAATTCGATTTTTCTCTATATCCTCAGGCCATAATTTACCTTGAATGTTTTGTACAAAATTATAAACAGGCAAATTAGCCCTTGTAGCAATACGCTCTAAAGCACAGTTGGTACCAACAAGCACTGTATTGATTTCCCTCACATAGCGAAGAATTTCTTCTTCACTACCTCTAACTTCTGGTGCAACCACCATATTTAAGAATTTATAGAAGGTATCATCAGTTGCTTTAAGCAATCCGAATCGGGTCAAGAAAGTATATTCTTCGTCCCAATCCGAATTATCACGTAAATGCTGAATGACATCCCCATACGCATCCTTGTATCTAGGATCATCAGAGTTCAACAGATGAAGATTCCAAATTTGTTCAAGGAAATCCACTTCATCCATTTGTCCCCAGATAGAACCTAGCGATAGGATACGTTTGAATAGTTCTAGCTTCTTTTGAGCTTCCATATTATTATCACGATTTTAATTTATCGTTTTCAAAACAATCCTTCTCAACAAAGCTTTGAAAGAATATTCATTCTCATATAATAGTTTTGCCTGTTTTACCTTATCTAAAATCTGTTCAGAACGAATGTTATTCAATACAAAAGAAATCTTACTAGCTAAATCTTCAGAATCATCAGGCTTGTAAAATGTTACGTGGTTCTCTGAAACATAATCTCTTATAGCAGGAATATCCGTTACAATAATAGGTTTTTCGTTTGCCATAGCTTCCATCATTGCCATATGCCCAGCTGATAATTGCGTATTAAGCAAAGGTAAGACAAATACCGTAGAATGTTCTATGAACGAACCAAACTGATTTAAAGTAATACCATATTGAAACTTCACTGGTGACTGTTCCATATCAGATGTTACACACTCAGGACGTGTCGCAATTAAACACTCGATATCAATATTATTAGAATAGAGTTCTTTCATTGCAGAGCATAATGTTTCATATTTACGATTACTTCTTCCACCACTTGCAATATAAGGAACAGAAACATGGAAATCTTTTTTATCTTTATAGATAAAGTCGCGTCCATATTTAACATACTCAAACTTTCCTTTTAACTTTGGGAACAAGAGATTGTAATGCTCTACTTCATTTTCACCATAAACAAATATATGTTCTACTTTTTTATAGCAAAAATTCACAAAGATCTTCCTAGAATTAAAATACAACTTATTTTTCTTTGCCTCGAATAAAAAACCACCAATAGAGATTTTTCTCTCTCTTTGAAAAATTCTTGCTAACAAACAATAGAAAATTCCTACTATTGGATTTATAAAGACCAAATATTCAAACTTTGAAAAATCTTTCCCAAACAATTTCCATGCATAATAAAAAGACATAATCCAATAAGTAACATGAGTAAAGAACCCACCAACGATTTTAGTCTTTTGAAACAACTCTGTCAAGCTATTCTCATATTTTGAATAATAAAAAGTTGGATTTACAATATCGAATAAAGCTCCTAATAACTCTTTTTCTCTTTGCTTATATTCAAACGAGTCTAATACAATCAAACAATTTTTTCTCATTATGAATGTAAATTAATACCTATTTTTCTAAACATTGTTTTTACTGAAAATCTAATTAACATATTCAGATATAGCAAATAAGCTTTAGCAGAAGAAAGCTCAGAACATCTTTTTAAAACGATATAATATTCTTTAATTGCTCTAAAAGAATCACTTATGCCTCCTTCACTAACAATTATTGTCACCATATCTAAAAATGCAGTGCGAAGATTTCTACCTTTTCTTAGTAACAAATCATAATCTGCCGCAATTTTTAAATCAATATCATACAATCCTATTTCTTTAAAAAGTTTACGATTATGCAAAGCACCTGGATGAGAAATTGGCATACCTTTCAAGCAATGTGGCCAAGTCCAACAAGAACCAACTTCATAAATATCTTTATCATCCATTGTCACCATCTTTCTTTTACTAGAAATCAAATCATATTCAAGATTTTGTTTGTTTATAAAATCAAGATATTCAACAATTGCATTTTGTGCTAATCTATCATCAGCACCTATAAACATTATCCAATCACCATGTGCATGAATCACACCTTTATTCCAAGCATCATATATACCCTTATCAGGTTCTGATATATGTACTGCAATTTTATCACCATACGAATCAATAATTTTATTCGTATCATCCTTACTGCCACCATCAACAAGAATCAACTCCGTCTCATTTGTCAATTGTGGAACAATACTGTCAAGACATCTATTTAAAGTTTTGGCAGCATTCCATGTTGCAATTATTATTGAAATTACCATAAAATATATTTGTATATAATTATCAATGTTGTCTATAAAAAAATACCATCAAATCATTCAATCATCAAAATAGTTGGTGATTGTATCATCCATTCTTACTTTTAGGAAAGGTAAGAAACGATATATTGTATAGTCTGGTTTTACAGCAAATTCCTGTGTATATTTATATGCTTTAATTGATGTGTTATTCGCAAAAGCATTTACATCGCCTCTTTTTCTTCTTGTGCAAAAATATTCAAGATAAGACTTTGTTGCATAATGATTAATCTGAATAGTAAAATCACTAATAGACTTAAAGATTCCTACACGATTACTTTTATATTTTATAAATTTTCTAAATTCATTGATAGGCGGAACTGTAAAGTCATACCCACAAATAGATACTTTTGCAGGCAATAAATGTATATATTTTAATGTCGTTTCAACAGCTTCAAAACGCGTATTAAAAATAGGCTTACCTATATCACTGAACTTATCCCAAGCAACAAAATATTGCTCTGTAATAAGTCTCGATTTATCATGTTCTATTAAGCCCGAAGAACCAAACATTTTCCAATAGACAACTAAAGATGGATAATTCTCATACTTTGAGAACCATTCTTTTATCTGCGTTTCATATTTCAAACAGATATACTCATCCAAATCTATAAAAGCTACCCATTGCGTTTCTGTCCAGAAGTTCTTTTTAAAATCATTGTAAGCAGCAGTTTGAGCTGGAGGCATAACCTTCCAATCTATAAGCGTAACTATACCCTCATCTACATATTGCTTGAGGATTAACAAACTACTATCAGTTGAATTATTATCATATAAATAAAAATGTTCAACACCTATCAATTTATGATATTCTATCCACTCTTTTAAAGAAAGACTTTCATCTTTGAATATCGCACATATGGAGAAATAATATTTACGTTTTCCTCCTTTTTTAGTTTTAAGTCGTATTAGAGACAATAAAAGCCAATGATATAGATCCAAGACATACATCACAAGATTAATTACTCGATAAATCCATTCAGACATTATTTTATCATGAATGAAAGTTCTGTTCCAACGTTTCATAACAAATATGTTTAATTAACAATATTAAAAAAGAGATTCTCCAAATTGAATTAACAGTATATACTAATCCCAAATATAAAGCATCTCAAAGTTTTCATATAAGCCTTTTATTGGACTATAACAATTATAAATCATACAAATAACAAACAAAACAAATAGAAACTTTGAAGAAACTAAAGTTTTTCTGTATTTGAAAATATATGAAAAGAATACAATGGTTGTATAATAAAAGAAGAACGCAATTCTAGAAAATACCTCTGCTCCAAATGAAAGTTGCATCAATATTAACCCTAAAACGCCAACATTATATAAGAATAAAAAATGTCGTTCTTTTTTTAAATATTCACACAATTTATAACCAATGATTATATATATATATCCAACAAAAACAGAGCAAAACGTATAAAAGAAAGAAACAGATTGTGTGAGTTCCCTATTCCCCAATAAAACTGTTGAGACATTTTCCTCATTCGCATATTTAGCAAGCTGATTTGAACCTAAATTCAACATCATGATAAATTTTGTTATCATAGGAGCCATTGCTTGCTGAATTGAAGATACGCTTATAAATGCAAATAAAGTATATAATACCAAATTCGTCTTGACGTTTGAAAAAATTGGCACTTTATAAATTAGTAGCACAAAAATAATTAATATAGCAGCAGAATAATGGACAAAAAAGGAAATACCAAATAATAGTAGACATTTTTTCCACTTTCCATCTAATAAAAAAGGAATTGCCATGTAAATAAAAGACATTGCAATGATATACCTAACCAGATTTGCAGCTTGATAAGCAGTTATAAAATAAAATAAAGGCAAAGCAAATACAATTACCCTTCTATGATTATATAACAAAAATAATATTGAAACAACCATCATCAAAGCCTCTAGCACGAACAAAGGTACAGAGCTATCAGGAAATATTTTTGTTAAAAATAGAACAAAGAATCTAAACATAGGTTCATAAGATTCAATACCGACCTTACTTGTTCCCATGTATAAATTATTATAAACCACATAATCAACGGCCCATCCTTTTCTAAAACCTAAAGTTAAACAGTACAGACATATAGGTATTATACTTCTCTTCCAATATGTCTTTATAGAATTAATATTTTCTACACTTCGTCCAAATATTATAAAAGACAGAAGTGTGATTATTGAAAAAATACAATATGTCATTTTTTAAAGAACGAAATTAAAGTAATATAATACACAAATAAAAAGGGTAAATATAATATCAAGCATTTCAGAATACCTTTATTAACTCCTGATACAGAAACTTTTTTAAATTCTTCTATAAAATCCTTATTATTTATAAAATTGGACTTTATAAAAGCTACTTTCTCTTTTTTATGAAGATTATTTGAAGTAAAAAACAAATTTGATGTTTCTGTAAAGAGCTGATTAACTCGTTGCTCGGAAATGAATGATGAAAATTGTTTTTGAGTTCCCGAATTCATTGCTTTTAGCTCTTGATATTTTTTATTAATATATTGATGAAAAATAGGAAGCTGAGACTTATAGCCACGTGATATAGAGTTACTATTCTGCACATAGTGATAGTAAGCTTTAGGAATAATACGAACCGCATGAATGTATTTATGATAATCAATATTAAAAATAGTATCTTCCCCGACTTTGATTTTTTCGAAAAACAAATTATGTTCTTTTATTATGCTACTTTTATAAAAACGATTCCAAATATAATCCCTACTATTTGCTATCTCGCAATTTAAGTATAACTCAGAAGGGCAAGAGGAATGAAAATATAGCAATTCATTCACCTTCTCTTCCAACTGTCCTCCTCCTTCTACTATTTTGCCAGAAATAACCATATCTACCTCATCTGTAGCATCCATCATTGCAGCAAAACCATCCGAATCGATATAATCATCAGAATCAATGAAGGTAACCCACTCACCTTTCATTTTCACCAAAGCAAGATTTCGTGCAACTGCAGGTCCTCCATTTTCCTGATGAAAAACCCTCACCCGCAAATCCTTATGTGCATATTCGTCACAAATCACACCTGACTTATCTATACTACCATCATCCACCAAGAGTATTTCGAAGTCCTGAAAAGACTGAGCAAGTATACTATCTAGGCAGCGGTGAAGATATACCTCTACATTATAAACTGGTATAATTATACTCAATTTAGGATTTTTCATTTTCATACAAAACTTTTTAATTGGTATTTATTATCGAACTGCCTTTTTTAGAAATTCATACGAAGAAGTTCTCATCTCTTCAAGTCGTTTATAGACAGATTCATAATCTATTACAGATATTGAATCAACATCAAAATTTTGATCTACAATGCGGTCTTCAATACCCAAACATTCTAAAAGGCTTTTAATTCTAGACAAACCACGCTGCTTATTTTCTGCAACAATGAACTGCTTTTTAAATAAAATAGAAAAGACACAAGCATGGAACGAATCCGTAATAATAAACTCTGCATAATAAAAGCCACGAAGCCAATCTTCCAAAGGAGGCTGTATTCTTTCTTCTATCGAAGCATGAATATTTTCTGTTTTTGAACCTACACGAAAAGGTTGCAATTTTTTATTCACTGAAACTTTTTGTATTATGGCATTCTTTTCGGGTGTATCATCTAGAATATAATTCAACAATCCCCCTCTTTGTTCGAGAGATTTATCTTTTTCAAACAATTGAATATAAGAAATGTCATCCAACAACATTGTTGGATCTAAAACCCATTGAGCTTCACAATCCAAATATTTGCGGCATAGCTGCAATCCTGATTTTTCCCTAACAGAAACCATGTTAAATTTTTGCAACAATGCCTTACATTTTGCAGTTTGTTCAGCAGAATACTCCCATACATCGACACCAAAAGATGGCGCATAAGCTATTCTTTTTAATGTTAATTTTTTTGCAAAATCTAAATATGCATCTTCTATTCGATTTTCACCGAAATAAACCGGGCGCCACACTTGATCACTACCAACAATAATAGCATCAAAACTATTATCGTTCGATAATTCGGAATAAGAATCAACAACAATTCTATGAATATATTCTTTGATAAATCTATCCGTATTTTTTCTAACTATAGATCTTGTTTTGACCAGATATTTTTCAAGAAAGACGATATTATCATTATTTCCTAATATTTTATTAAACAATCGTTTCGGATAGACAAATATCGCTTTCCATAAAGGAAGAGAGGGAGCATCAGGTGTTTTATCAATAACCCACACTTCATGCCCCATCTTTTCCAAAACTGTTTGCAAAGCATAAGCCTGCAATATTCCTCCATAATTCGTACAGAGCGGCAATGTTAATATTCCTATTTTCATTTTTTTCATTCACTAATTTTATACTCTATGCAAGATCCAGGAAATCATCCAAATCTAGTCTTGCGATAGTCTCGAAATATTGTTTCTTGTTTTCTTCATCTTTAAATATTTCATCCTTCAACCTATTTACCAATGTATAAGGGAAGGTTCCTTTGATTGACTCTGATAAAACCTTAATCAACTTGTCAGATATACCGCCATGATGAATTAAAGAAATGTAGAAGTCTGTCTTATAGCATTTTTCACTTGGATTGTTACAAATAAAGTCTTTCGAGAGATATTCTTCAATAAAAATATTATATAGTCCGTTTTCCTTCAATACGTTGAAATTCTCTGGGCTATCTACATAGAAAGCACTACGTTTATATTCATGCTTCAAGAACATTTCTAAAGACTCCTTAATTTCGCTCTTCGGTATCATCTTTGCTCGTAACATTTCAACATAGACATTGGTGCTACTTGCAAAAAGTATGAAATCTTCATACCAAAATTTGCGAATCATTTCGGGATTATTACCAAGAATAACAGAAACGTCTGCTGGTTTTAAAGCCAAATACATTCTAACTCGCTTCAAATTGTCTACCAAAAGACTTATAACCTTAGCCCTATGCCGTTCTGTCATCAACAAATCGTGCAACAACTTTGCTTGTTCTTCATATTTCATACAGGAGTCTGTCTCTCTCAAAAACAGCAACAGGTCATCATCTGTATTAATGGCTAAGCACAGTCGTTTAAATATTTTATCCGTGCTTGCCTCTCTGGGCGTTATAGATAAGTTATAGTACCGTTTGTAGTCGTTGACAGATTGCATCAAACTGCCTATGGGAGTAAACTTGTTGTAATTATCCATCATAAACACCCAAAAGGCAGCTACATGAGAAAGTGTAATCTCAGAATCCTTATAATGGGCGCAGTCGTTGCGCCGATTCCGCCAAAAACAGACATCATCCCTTAATGTATCAGGCAATTCAAAGAATGCTGGATCATTAGTTCCATTAGCTCTTTTCCTTATACAGGCAACAACTTCAGAATCCCATTTGTCTTCACTGCGTAAGTTGTTCATACACGCATCCCATCTAGCTTTTTTGAAACCAGATGGCATTTCAGAATTCAAGAGATTATTTCTTACGGCTTGAATAAAAGCTATATAAGAAAGCAACAAAGCAGGTCTGGCAATACCATGACGATAACAGCGTATCGCATCATTCAAGACATCACGCAATGCCGTACCTTCCTTGAACTCATCATATATATTTAGAAATTTTACAAATCGTTCATCCATAATCTATTATGTTTAAATTTAGAAAAAATCTTTAATATCTTTCTTCCACAAACAAAAAGTTGACACGTAGATACCACTATTAAATTCTAATTATACGCTGAAAATTGATTTCCTTTGATGATTATTGAAAGACCTCTTACTACACTTTACTGCAGATTTTATATTATTTTTTCATTATTGCAGTACCCTTACATCAACCCAATATCATGCAATGCTATTTCGGTAAACTTCTTAGCTCCTTTTTTATTCAAGAATAATGAATTTAAGAAGTAATTATCTGAGTCAAAATGTTGGTCAAACATATAATTTCTAAAGAATGCAGACTGTATATTTCCTTTTTTCAAGAAATCGTTTATATAATGCTCAACAAAACTATTCGTAAAATATTTACGAAGTTCTGGATGAATCGGAGGAATTATTAATACTGGTCTCAACTTTCTCTCCAAACAAAAGTCTATCATTTCAGAAAGATTACTTGCTCGCAATTCCTGCTCTTGTAAATGCTTTCTTGATAAGCAAGCATCCAAATCTGAGATACCAAATTGCTTTTTCCAACTTTCAATGAAATTAGATGCATTATTTTCATAATCACATGAATGAATTTTACTTGAGACACATCGTTTATAACTTCTCAACAATCCTTTCAGTGTATGTAAAGGAGCAACTCGGAGAACATTCTGCTTTTTTAAAGTTAACGCTCTAATGTGTTCAGACTCATCAAATTCCTGTATTGTTGCAGGATGCAAAAAAGTATAATATTTAAAATTTTGTTGCTTATTGTATGATGAAACCAAACATGAGAAAGGGCAGAGTGTAATTATCACTGTAGCATTTTCTTTCAAATAACTAAAATAGTTTTTCAAAATACAGAAATCATGAACCAAAGACTGTGGTCCTAAAGCCCAATTCATACCGAGCAGATTCATATCAGAATAGTCAAAAGCATGAACGCCACTATTTGAGCCGAGATTTACAACATCAAGATTGAAATTACGAATATGCCAAAATTTGTTTGCTCCACCCCATATAGATTTATAATATTCTGATGGCAAAACTATATGGTTATTGACTATACTAAAAGTCTTATTTATAATCTTATTAATAATCATAATTTTCCAATATTAAAGACCTGGGCATCTCATAGATTCTGCCAAGAACTGATAATTCATATTAAAAGAAAGCAATGTATTCATTTCCTGATTTGAAATTTCAAAATCAAAAATACCATAGTTTGCTTTCAAACGACTTGCATGCGTCGATTTAGGAATTGGCACGGTTCCTCTTTGAATATGAAACTTAAGAACGATTTGCTCCTTTGTCTTATTATACTTTTTTGCTATGTAATCTACATATTTATCATACTTTTCATTAATATGAAACGACAAATTTTTCAAAGGAGAATAGACCATACATCGTACATTATTATTGTTACAATAATCTAAAAGATCTACTTTTGTATTAAGCGGAGAAGTTTCTACCTGATTCACATGAGGGAATACAGAGCAACATTTCTTAAGCTTTTCGAAATGTCTTTCTCTACTATTGCATAATCCAATTGCCCTAACCTTACCCTGCTTATATACCTGTTCCATTTCATACCATATTTCTTCAAAATAATCAGGATATGGCCAATGCATTAACCACAAATCAAGATAATCAGTATGAAGTGAGGTCAAACTTTCCTCAATCTTATGGGTAATTACATTTTTCACAGCCTGTTCTTCCTGCATATAGGAAGAAGACTTCCAAAAATATTTTCCCATGTTATTTCCTGCATCTATTGTACCTTGTGGATATAAATCATCACTAATTTTTGAAACTAGAAACATATCCTTGCGTGTAGCTGAAGAATGGCTATATAAATAGTCCAAACTTTCACCTAAGTCTTTTTCATTATGGTAATTATCTGCAGTATCAATAAGTCGATAACCTATCTTATAGGCTTCATACAATGTATTAGTCAAGACTTCTCCAAACAAAGGATATGTCCCAAGACCTATACTAGGCATTTCTACACCATTACTTAAAATTACGCTATTCATCTTAAATCTTATTTTTTATTAAAGTCAAAATTTTCATCCTCATTTCTTTATCCATACCTATTGTCAACACAGAAACTGTAATGGACAATGTCGTCATTACACTGGTTAACAAGAGTCGGATAAAAGAAGGTTCCATAAACTTATCAAAAAAGAAGAATGGTATTATAGCAGAAATACATGATACCAACAAACATCTACCATGTACATGGAGTAAATACGAAGGTATTGAATACTGTATATACTTCTTTAATATTAAAACACTTGCAAATTCAGACACAAACATTGTTATATTAGCCGCCCAAAACACTGCTTCCGGCGACATTCCTATTTTCAAAAACAGATATGCCAAAGGAAATGCGGCACATAAAATACTTCCAACAACCATATTGGTAAGTTTGATATGACCCGTTGCATGAAATACAGTTGTTCTTGGGGTTTTTAATGTTTGAATCAAACATAGAACTAACACTAAATTAAGGAAACTTACGGTATGGCCTGGATATTCTCCTAACCAAAGCTTTAAGATATAATCAGCCTCAAGCATGATAGGAAATGAAATAATCCACATCAGGTAATATGAAAAACAACTGCTATCCACAACCAATTTCATCATACCCTTTACATCTCCTTGAGCATACGACTTGATGATTTGAGGTCTAACTGCCGTCATAAAGTTATTGGAAAACTGCGTAACAGCACCTTGCACCTGATAGGCCACTCCACGTGCTGCATTCACTACAGGTCCAAAGAATACATTCAACAACAAATTCAAGCCCTGTCCCTGGGCTAAAGCAGAAATATTTCCTATCAAATCAGAACCTGCATATCCAAACATCTCTTTATACATTTCCTTATCCTTATAAAGCTTCAAAGAACTTTCTTCATAATTCCTTGAACAATATATGCGATAAAAACATATAATAGAGATTTGTATCAAGCAAAGAAGACTAGCATAAAATATCAATCTATCAAAAGGGGAGACCATCAACAAGTAAACCACCAATAATTTACATATTACTTCAACTACTCCAACCCATGCATAGATTTTCATGTTCTCATGAGCAATGATGGTAGCATTATACGGAACTTGCGTTAATGTAAAAAAACAGGTAAGAATAGATATTTGATATACCCAAAATGCCGCAAACATACGATCTTCTGGGATTGTCATCTTTTCATAGAAGAACCAAAGGCCTATTGTTTCTGCCAAAAGTATGACAAGCACACCTATAAGAATATGTATTAAAAAGGCAACATTAAATACCTGGTTTAATCGTCCATAATTCTTTTTACCCAATTCAAATGTTATATAACGAGAAGTAGCGGCTCCTAATGATCCATTTAAAAATGTAAACATCGTTACAATTCCACCAACCACATTATAAATACCAAAATCTTCAATTCCTAAGGTTTTCAGAACAATACGAGACGTATAGAGCGACACGCCCATAATCAACATCATTCTAAAATAAAGGAACATGGTATTCTTTGCTATTCGTTTGTTATTTGCCATTATTCACAATGCCTGCTTAATACCATTCTATCTTTTCTTTCAAAACCTTTGCTGGTGACCCACCTACTAAACTATATGGTGGTACATCTTTGGTTACGGTTGAATTGGCTGCAACAACAGCACCCTCACCAATAGTAACACCTGGCATAATGGTACATCCAGTACATAACCATACTCTATCACCAATATGTACAGGAGCATGATTCCTATAATGTTCGTTAATGATGACATGAGGACCATTCCAATCACGTATAGATACATTTCTACCAATACGAACACCATTACCTATAGTTACTTCCTTTGCACACATAATGGTTAATCCCACATTACATGCACCTTGGCCTATTGTCAGTTTACCACCATTTACAATTTCGATATAAGCCCCATAACGAAGATTATATGGTCCCGAACCATAACGAGTCAAAGGACCATTATGAATCTCTAATTTCGTATTTGCCTCCATTCTAAGACAGGTTGGCATCTTCATGCCCTTCACAGGATTATTGCCAAAAAGGAAAGGTGCCTTTATTTCAATCTTTGCGGAAGGATGAATATCAAAGACAGCACTTGGCATTGTATAGATAACATGTCCAGCCTTTATATTGGAAATCGTATTCTTTCTAAAATTTACCATAAGGAAATTACTCCAAGCACGATAAGAAAAACCAAATCTTTTATAAAAGTAATAGCCTGCCTTTAAAATAAATTTTACTTTATATTTAAGCGTCTTATTTTTAGGTATTAAAGGGAAATATTTAGCAGTCACCTCTTCAAAAGTACCTCTATCTAAATCTTCAAAGAACGCTTTTCTATCAATCTTTGCTGGTTCTATCGGCTTGCGAAGAGCAATGTTTCCCGGTAAAATGGATTCAAATTTAGTCTCTTCCCATTCCAACTTATCCTTTACCTTCTCAAAGTATGCAATACCTTTATTGGAATTCAAAAGAATCATGGAAGTACCTATGTTGTTATCCATATTAGGGTCAACTTTTTCAATACCCCAATAATCCGCTATCGTAATATCAGCCATTCTTGGAAAGCCCTTATACTGGCAAGAATAACAACTTGGACGACAATAAACATTGGTATGATAGCCTCTACGGAAGTCATCTATCATTCCTACACCATAATATGATTCTCCATTATCGAAGACAACCTTTCTTGTCAAATTACGCCATCCAAGCTCTTTATTTTTGGCCTTGACATAAACAACCTTTCCTCCGAACTTGCGCTCAAGAAAATCAAGATACTTACGATAAACCTTTGGTGAATTTACACCACGGCAAATAAAATCTACAATGATGAGATTTTCATAATCTTTTCTCAAGAATGAACGCAAAGCTGCCATCTGACAAGGTGTTCCACAAGCCAAGACTTTCTCACCTTTTCGTATAAGATCTCGTATTTCTTTATATATACCTTCTGCCTTGCTCTGCAAGTACTTTGAACTGCGTAACTTCTTTAAATCATCCGGATTATTAGAAATGAAATTTCTTACCGAAAAATCGTCATTGTAGATAGCTCCACTAACATAACCTCCTTCTTCATACATAGCATCAGCCAATGCAGAAAAAGCTCCGCCAGATGTACTATCCCAACGAACACTCATCTTTTTATTGATAGCAGCTATCGTATGAGCAGGTTGCGGATAATCGTTCTTCTTGAGATCTGCAATATTCAATTCTGGGCAAACCTTATTACAAAGACCACAATCAACACATTTTGTTTCATCTACTACAGGATACCAAAAGCCTTCAATATCCGTTTTTAAAGAAATTGCCTGATGAGCGCATACATCAACACAAGCGCAACATCCACAACACTTTGATTTATCTTGTATATTTATCATTGTGATAATAATTATTTCAAATATTTACTAAAATCAGTCAATCTCATATCACCCTTCTTCAGGAAGGTATCGTGCATGGCGAGGGCGGCACGCATGCTTTGTGGTTCGTGTCCCTTCTCTGCGAATTTCAGATATTCACGGAGCATTGGACGATAATCAGGATGCGCACAGTTCTCGATAATCTCCTTGGCACGGCGCAATGGGC
>OBTM01000078.1_pt1 | contig 19124 bp, 17 predicted proteins | sample 1494911 | NCBI WGS metagenome assembly OBTM01 (sample SAMEA3360697, study PRJEB22359) | human gut metagenome | biome: ENVO:urban biome; feature: ENVO:human-associated habitat; material: ENVO:feces | place: Bangladesh | collected 2011 | reverse complement strand
CTAAGAACGAGTCTATCGCTAACATCGCCCGCTTGAACCGTGAGTTCTTGAAGGCAAAGTTGGCTGACTAATATCTTTTGAGATATAGTTGGACTCTTATCCGATGTTTTATCGGATAGGAAGAATATATAAGATTAGACCTCACACCGCACGCTTTTGGCGTAAAGTGCTGAGGTCTAATTGTTTATAGAGTGCTATATGGAATTGCCTCCGCACGGAGACCGCATGGATAGAGAAGAATCTGTAAACCCAAATCAGGAAATGACCAGTGCGGTATGAGTGCAGTCTAAAAGTGGTACACTGCACAGACTTAACTTGTTGTATGATAGATTGTTATGGCTATTTTGTGCGGTGTGCGGTCTTTTTGTTGGTGCAAAGATTGTTATATTAGAGGTGCCAATTTGGAACATCAAACAAAATTCTTATATAAATCCTTGGTGTTTTCGAAAGAAAGTCGTATATTTGTGGACACAACTAATAATACAAAAGAATGATGGCAGAAAACAATCCAAGTAAAGCGAAGACTACTCTTTCCTTAACTTCAGAAGTGAATGAGCCAGTCGCAAATAACGACCAGTTGAATGTGGGTTCTCTGATACGAGATATCAGAGGGCAGCAAGTGATGCTCGACCGTGATTTGGCGGAGTTGTATGGAGTGGAAACAAGAAGATTGAATGAACAGGTAAAACGCAATATAGAACGTTTTCCTGAAGATTTTATGTTTCAATTGACTAAAGATGAGTGTTCAAAGTCGCAAATTGCGACTTTGAACGAAGGACGAGGACATAATATAAAAAAGCTTCCTTATGCTTTTACTGAGAATGGGGTTGCGATGCTAAGTAGTGTCCTTCGGTCAAAAACTGCAATTGAGGTGAATATCCGTATCATGCGAGCTTTCAATTCTATGCGCCATTTTATTGAGGATAATATGGCAATTTATAAAAGGTTAGAAACGATAGAGTATCATCAGTTGGAAATGCAAAAACAGCAAAGTCTGGCAAGTGAGCAAATTGACGAGGTGTTCAGACGCTTGGACGAGGGTGTGTACAAACCGAAGCAAGGTATCTTCTTTGATCATCAAATCTATGATGCTTATTCCTTTGTTTCTGAACTTGTGAAGAGCGCAAAGCATCACATTATCCTTATTGATAATTATGTGGATGAATCTGTATTGACCTTGTTGGATAAGCGAGGTGAGAATGTTTCAGCTTGCATCTATATCCAGCAGATAAACCGACAGCTTCGTCTTGATATAGAACGTCATAACAGCCAATATCCACCTATAGAGGTTACCTTGTTCCGTCGCTCCCACGACCGTTTCCTTTGCATTGATGATATAGTTTATCATGTAGGTGCATCCATCAAAGACCTTGGTAAGAAGTGGTTTGCTTTTTCTAAGATGGAAGATTTCAATCCAGAGGAACTTGTGGCGAGAATCAATAATGCTATTTGATGTCAAATTTTGCGACTTTAAATAATTATCAAGGCTCAATCGTGAGTAAAAGTGCAACGTGGCGTTGCACTTTTGTCTTGCTTTTTAGTGTGCCTTAACGTATGATATTTTATTCAACCATGAAAATAATCCACGAAAAACATACAACTTATCATTATTTTCACTATCTTTGCATCCGATACCACTCTCGCTCACGCCGTATCGAGGCATTTGGAGGTGTTTGTAAAGCATTTCTTTTGCCGAGATGGGAAATATAAAGGTAAGTGGGATAAATGGTGTCACGACATAATATAAAGGCGTTTACTTGACGCTTTGTTCTTGACGAATCGAAACTTCGCAACTTTCAGTACAGTCTTGAGCATTGCAACGGTAGATGCCCTCGGGATGTGTTGATTTCACATCCCTTTATGGGTATGGCTTATTGCGCTTGGCGATGAGTTTTATATCTGTATAGGGAGAAGTGTATACATATCGGCGTGGGCTTCGACGTTGCTCGTTCAACTGTACTGGGCAATGCGAAGGCCTCGATTCGTGGGACGGGTAACAAGGAGATCCCACGTCTTCCGTTTAATGTATAGTCTTGGGTGAGGGCTAGTTAAATAAAAGTAATAATATGGGGGCAAAAGTTGTAGCTACAGTCTTTATTCCTATTTTTGCTGGATTTGTATCTTTTATAGCAATTTATATATTGGCTATAATTTGCGAATTTTTTGGCTATCATCCTGGTATAAATCCATTTAGCTCTTCTTGTGATGGCTTTTTGCAAATTGTGTTTTGGTTGTTTTGGGTAATATTGAGTTATCTTGGAGAAATGGCAATTTGGAGTGATAAATGATTTTTGCAAGAGATTATGGCTGGTAACATGAAAGAGTGGTTTGAAGGTTTTATTGCTAATGGGATTCAGTTTCGATTGGATGGCAGCGAAATCACAGCTTTTGGAGTTTCTTATAAAATTGTTATAAAGAATATTTCAAATAGGGTGATTTGTACAACTGGTGAAGTTTATTTTCATTTTGATAATGATGTAAGAAAAATCCAGCAAATATATGCAGGGATAGAGCGATATGAAGATGTTTGGAGAACAGCACCTCTTAAACTTCTAGATGAATGTCATAAGAAAGATTTAGAGCCAGGACATGAGTATTTCATCAAGATTTTCTATAGCTGAACTGATGTTTTAACTGCCCACGATTTCTTTTCATTGGAGCTGAAAATGAATAATTTCATGCAGTTGAAAATAAACATAGCTGATAAGGAGAGTGAATATGCCTGGTATGTGTCATCCAAAAAACTTACAGAGCACTATGGCGAATATGTCAAAACAAGTTTTACTCCAAACACGGAAGAGGATAGATTGAACGCTTTGATTAATCAAGATTTTCAATTGGAAAAGGAGTATGGTGTTAGGGTCACTAATTGCAGTATTTGCAGGAATAAAGATAATGCTTGTGATTTGCTTTTTGAACTGAAAGAGGAAACAGGTAACTGTGTGCGCAATTTGCGAATGATAGTTTGTGTGTATAACAGAAAAGGTAAACCTATGTTCTTACAGAGTCTAGATGTTCGTGAATTTGAAAAGTTCAATATTTATAAAATAAAGAATTTGCCGATTGTAAGCTCGAAAGATATAAGTAGAATTTTTGTTTTTCCAACAAAGTTGTAAATTGACATAATGGCATTATTATCCCGGGCTTGAATGACGGCGAGGTGGTAACCTTCTATTCCGTAGGTGGCGTAAACCTCGGAAGTGACAAGGTCGTGCAAGGTGTCCTTCACTTCGCAAAGCCGAATGAAAGCATCGCCATCGCCAAGATAAAGGGCAATGACCTGAAGATTGCCATCAAGTAATATTAGTGTTTTGAAGTCGCAATTTGCGACTTCAAAACCTACTTTAAGGTTACAGTTTGTGATATTAAAACATTCTTCAAAGTCGCAAATTGCGACCTTGAAGCCTTAAACTCACCTTTGAGGTGCCAATTTGGAACCTCAACTCAACTTTCTCGAGTTCTATTAAGTTACTTTTCTTATTAAATATTTTGGAGGAAAAGAAAATTTTTCATACTTTTGTAGCTGCAAGTATAATTTAGTAAGAAATCTTTGGTTTACAATCTTTGAATAAAGCAGGAGTTACTATGACAATCAATCAGGCAACAATCGATTTTATTCGCCAGCATCAGGATGAGGATGTCCGCCAGTTGGCTTTCCTTGGAAGCAAGTATCCGGAAGTAAATATGCCTTTCGCGCTCGACCAGATTCGTGGGCGAAAGATGGCGCATGTCAAGTTGCCACGTTGGGCAAGTATTGAGGGCATTATCTATCCTCCTCATATCTCAATGGAGCAATGTTCGTCAGAGCAGACAGCTCTTTATAAGGCAGAATTGGCGGCAAGATTGCTCGGTTTGTCAGTTTCTTCTTCTGAAAACGAAAAAGAGTGCGAAAAGGCCTCTAATTCTCATTTTTCCAAAATTTGTGAATTTGCGAGCGAAGGGTCAGTTGATTCAGAATTCGCCAAAAATGAAGGCACTTGCAAAAAGCAACAGATATTAACGGAATGTGATGTGAATGTTAATGAGATTAAACAAGAACCGAATGAGGAAGATTTTTCTGAAGAAATTGAGTTTGTTGACTTGACTGGTGGTTTCGGAGTGGATTTCTCATACATAGCTTCCCGGTTGGGCGTAAAGTCGATGTATGTGGAGCGACAGGCTCATCTTTGTGAGGCTGCGAAGGAAAACTTCGAGCGATTGGGTTTGAAGAATGTCAGCGTGAAGAATGGAGACGGAATAGAAGTGCTGCATTCTTTTCACTCTAAGAAGAATGCTGCATCAGATACTTTTGGCATAACTGAAGAGCAGTCTCAGTCATTACTTAAGACCAACTTTGGTCTTAAGCTGATCTTCATCGATCCTGCCCGTAGAGACGATGCTGGCAATAAGGTTGTATCTTTGAAAGACTGCACGCCCGATGTTACCGTTTTGCAGGAAGAGATGCTTTCGAAGGCAGATTACGTCATTATCAAACTCTCCCCGATGCTCGACTGGCACCGTGCAGTGAGCGAATTGAGCCACGTAAGAGAGGTTCATATTGTTTCTGTGAACAATGAGTGCAAGGAGTTGCTTTTGGTGCTTTTTGCGCGAAATATGGGCATGAATATGGTTTCTGGAACAGATTTAGGGGCAAAACATGACGAAAATCTCCGAATCTTTTGCATCAACGACTCCCAATCCTTTGTTTGTGATGAGACAGAAATGGCTTCTTCTGCCGTGAAAATAGCTTCTCCTGATAAAATAGTTTCTTCTTCCGTAAAAGCCGTAAAAAAGGTCTCTTCTGATAGAATAACCTCTCCAGCCCTTGATGAGATGCCGTATCTCTACGAACCGAATGCCTCGTTGATGAAAGCCGGTTGTTTTGGTGTTCTTTCCGAGCGATATGATGCAAAGATGCTTTCCAAGAACAGTCATCTCTTCGTAAGTGAGGATCCTGTCGAAGCATTTCCAGGCAGGGCGTTCCGCATCATCGCCGTTTCCTCCTTTAATAAAAAGGAATTGAAACGCCAACTCTCCGGCATTACGAAAGCGAACATCGCCACCCGCAATTTCCCCCTTTCCGTGGCAGAATTGCGCAAGCGCCTGAAACTGAAAGATGGTGGAGAAACCTATATCTTTGCCACCACTTTGAGCGATGAGAGCCATGTGCTGGTGATTTGTGAAAGGGGGATTTAGTAAGTGCTAATCCCTAAAAAACTGCAAAAAAAATAGCAATATTTGGTCGTTTGGCGAAATATTGCTATTTTTGCATGTTTAAAATAACAAACTAGTTTGAATTATCATGTCATTAATAGAAATTAAGAGGGTCGAGAGTAAGAAGGATTTGAAGACGTTCATCGACTTCCATTACGACCTATACGAGGGCAATCCGTATGATGCGCCCAATCTTTTCAGCGACGACATGAACACACTTAGCAAAGATCGCAATGCCGCTTTCGAGTTTTGCGAGGCAGAGTATTTCCTTGCTTATAAAGAGGGCAAGGTAGTGGGACGTGTCGCTGCTATTATCAACCATAAGGCCAATAAGCGTTGGGACCGTAAGTCCGTGCGCTTCGGGTGGATTGATTTCATCGACGACCGTGAGGTTTCCAAGGCTCTCTTCGATGCTGTAGAGAAATATGGCAAGGAGAAGGGAATGGAAGATATTGTAGGTCCGCTTGGTTTTACGGATATGGATCCAGAAGGTATGCTTACCTGGGGCTTTGACCAGCTCGGCACCATGCCTACCATCTACAATTATTCATATTATCCAGAGCACGTAGAGGCTTTGGAGGGTTTTACCGTAGATAATAAGTACGTAGAGTATAAGCTGATAGTGCCAGATACCATCCCGGAGAAATATTCCAAGATAGCGGCGATGATAGAGAAAAGATACAATCTCCATGTCCGCAAACTTACCCGTAAGGATATTTATCAGGGCGGATACGGACAGAAGATTTTCGACCTCATCAATGATACATACAAGCATCTCTATGGTTATTCCGAACTTTCACAGAAGCAGATAGACCAGTACATCAAGATGTATCTGTCTTTGCTCGACCTGAACTTTGTAACAGCCATAGAAGACTGGACTACCGAGGATCATAAGATGATAGGTATCGGTATTACGATGCCTTCCCTTTCCAGAGCCCTGCAGAAGTGTCATAAGGGCAGGCTGCTTCCTTTTGGCTGGTGGCATCTGCTGCGCGCCATCAAGTTCCATAAAACCAAGATTGTCGACCTTCTGCTCATCGGAATCCAGCCGGAATACCGTGCAAAGGGTGCCAATGCGCTGCTCTTTGCCGACCTGATTCCTATCTATCAGAAGTATGGAATCGAGTGGGGAGAAACACAGGTGGAAATGGAAGACAATGTTGCTGTGCAGGGACAATGGGGTGTCTTAGACCCAATCCTTCACAAGCGCCGCAACTGCTATATTAAGAAAATCAAGTAAATAGCAACTGTTCGTATAAAATAAAATCAGAATTACAAGGAGGAATTTATGCCTGAAGATAAAAACTTGAATGAAAAGGGTGCTGCTGAAGAACTGGCAAATACCCCTCAGGAGCAACCTGTAGAATATACAGATGACAATATCCGCCATTTGAGCGATATGGAGCATGTGCGTACCCGTCCGGGTATGTACATCGGTCGTCTGGGCGATGGTAACTTGCCTGAGGATGGTATTTATGTGCTCTTGAAGGAGGTGGTCGATAACTCCATCGATGAGTTTAAGATGGGGACTGGAGCACGTCTGGAAATCGATATAGAGGACAATCTGCGTGTCAGCGTCCGCGACTATGGCCGTGGTATTCCGCAGGGAAAGCTCGTTGAGGCTGTCAGCGTGCTGAATACCGGTGGTAAGTACGATAGCAAGGCGTTCAAGAAGAGTGTCGGTCTGAACGGTGTCGGTGTGAAAGCGGTCAATGCCCTCAGTTCCCATTTCGAGGTGAAGTCATTCCGCGACGGCAAGGTGCGCCATCTTATTTTCGAACGTGGTAATCTCCTGAAAGACAAGACTTCCAAGACGGAGGATGAGAATGGTACTTTCATCTTTTTTGAACCAGACAATACGCTCTTCAAGAACTACAGTTTCCATGATGACATCGTGGAGACGATGCTCCGCAACTATACTTATCTGAATACAGGTCTCACCATCATGCACAATGGTCGCCGTATCCTCAGCCGTCATGGTCTGCAGGACCTTTTGAGCGACAATATGACCAATGAGGGTCTCTATGATATTGTCCACATGAAGGGTGAGGATATTGAGATAGCCTTTACCCATACCAATCAGTATGGCGAGGAATACTATTCCTTCGTCAATGGTCAGCATACTACCCAGGGAGGTACTCATCAGAGTGCTTTCAAGGAGCATATTGCCAAGACCATCAAGGAGTTTTACGGCAAGTATGAGTATGGCGACATCCGCAACGGACTGGTGGCGGCTATTGCCATCAATGTAGAGGAACCTGTCTTTGAAAGTCAGACGAAAATCAAGCTCGGAAGTACGACGATGACTCCGAATGGTGGGGAAACCATCAATAAATATGTGGGCGATTTCCTGAAGAAGGAAGTGGACAACTATCTTCATATCCATAAGGATGTGGCTGAAATCCTGGAAAACAAGATCAAGGAGAGCGAGCGTGAGCGCAAGGCGATGGCTGGTGTGACCAAGTTGGCACGTGAGCGCGCCAAGAAGGCCAACCTTCACAACCGTAAACTCCGTGACTGCCGCATCCACTTCAGCGATGCGAAGAACGACCGTAAGGAGGAGAGTTCCATCTTCATTACTGAGGGAGATTCTGCGAGCGGAAGCATCACCAAGAGTCGTGATGTAAATACCCAGGCGGTTTTCTCTCTGCGTGGTAAGCCACTGAATTGCTTCGGACTGACCAAGAAGGTGGTGTATGAGAATGAGGAATTCAACCTCCTGCAGGCTGCGCTTGATATAGAGGATGGTTTGGATTCATTGCGCTACAACAAGGTGATTGTGGCCACGGATGCCGATGTCGATGGAATGCACATCCGCCTGCTCATCATCACGTTTTTCCTACAGTTTTTCCCAGACCTCATCAAGAAGGGCCATGTTTATGTATTGCAGACCCCATTGTTCCGTGTGCGCAACAAGCGTACCAAGATCAAGAATAAGCAGGCAGTGGCTGATGCCGATGCCAAGTTGGGACCCAAGGAGAAGAAGGGCGATTTCATTACCCACTATTGTTATAGTGACGAAGAGCGCCAGCAGGCTATCCGTGAACTCGGACCAGACCCGGAAATCACCCGATTCAAGGGTCTCGGCGAGATTTCTCCAGAGGAGTTTGCTCATTTCATAGGTTCTGATATGCGTTTGGAGCAGGTTACACTGCATAAGAACGACCAGGTGCAGAAGCTTCTGGAATACTATATGGGAAAGAATACCATGGAGCGCCAGAACTTCATCATCGACAATCTGGTGATTGAGGAGGATATTCCAGAGGAAGATTCTGAACCGATGGATTGAGTTAAGTGAAGAGTGAAGAACGAAGAGTGAAGAATTCAAGTGCTTTCGTGGGGAAACTATTGAAATGGGGAAACTATTGAAATGGGGAAACTATTGAAATGGGGAACTATTGAAAACGGGAACCATTGAAACGGGAAACCATAGAAAATAGAACTGTTAACTGTTGACTGTTGACTCTTGAAGGATTTCTCTCTTTCATAAAGCTTAAGATTTAGAAATGAAGAAATATCAGTTTATTGCATTAGCGGCATTCTTGGCAGTAACTTCTGTCAGTGCCCAGTTGCGCGTGAAAATGGGCAAGAATAGCCCGATAGAGAAGTTGGGGAGGGCTGAAATTGCCATTGCCAATCTCTATGTGGATAGTGTGGATGAGAATAAACTGGTAGAGGACGCCATCCGGGGAATGCTCGAAAAGCTGGATCCTCATTCTTCCTATACCACTGCCAAGGAAACCCAGTCGATGCACGAGTCTCTGAATGGCTCTTTTGATGGCATCGGCGTGCAGTTTAATATGGTAGATGATACGCTCCTGGTCATCCAGCCGGTTACCAATGGTCCTTCCGAGAAGGTGGGCATTATCGCCGGCGACCGTATTGTGGCGGTAAATGATACTGCCATTGCGGGCGTCAAGATGAGTAAGGAGGAAATCATGAAACGGCTCCGTGGTCCTAAGGGTACGATTGTAAACCTTACCATTGTGCGTCGCGGCATCAAGGATAAGCTTACCTTCAAGGTGAAACGTGATAAGATTCCTGTTACCACGATGGATGCAGCCTATATGATTCGTCCGGGCATCGGTTATATCCGTTTGGGAAGTTTCGGAATGACGAGCCACAAGGAGGTTTCCGAGGCGATGGATTCCCTGAAGAAGAAGGGCATGAAAGACCTTATCTTCGACCTGGAGGATAATGGTGGAGGTTATCTGCAGACTGCGGCAAAGATAGCTAATGAGTTCCTGGAAAAGGGCGATCTGATTGTCTATACCAATGGTCGCAGGGCTCCCCGTCAGGAGTTCCGTGCTGAGGCCAATGGTCGCTGGCGCAAGGGCAAGATCGTTGTCCTCACTAATGAGTTTACGGCTTCTGCGGCAGAAATCGTTTCCGGTGCTATACAGGATCAGGACCGAGGTGTAGTGGTGGGTCGCCGAACCTTTGGCAAGGGACTGGTGCAGCGTCCGCTTACCTTCGAAGATGGCAGTGAAATCCGTCTCACCATTGCCCATTACTATACGCCAAGCGGCAGATGCATCCAGAAGCCTTATAATAAGGGCGACCGCGAGGATTATGCGATGGATCTTGACAAGCGATACAAGCATGGTGAGTTTACCAATCAGGACAGCATTCACCTGTCCGATTCTCTGAAGTATTATACCCTGCGCAAGCATCGTGTGGTTTATGGCGGCGGTGGCATTATGCCTGATTATTTCGTGCCGCTCGACACGACCAAATACACCAAATTGCATCGTCAGTTGTCGGCTAAGAGCATTGTCATCAATCACAGTCTGAAGTTCATCGATGCTCATCGCAAGGAGTTGAAAGCCCAGTTCAAGGACTTTAGTAAGTTCATGAAGACCTATCAGGTTCCTCAGTCGCTTGTGGATGAGATCATCGAGGATGGCAAGAAAGAGAAAATAGAGGCGAAGGACGAGGCAGAATTGGCTCAGACGAAGAAATACTTAGCTATTCAGTTGAAAGCCCTTGTAGCGCGCGATATTTGGGATATGAGTCAATATTTCCAGGTATGGAATGAGACGAACGAGATTGTTCTGCGTGCAGTTCAATTGCTGCAAACCGGAAAATAAATCAAATCAGCTCATGTGAAATTGTTTTAGTTTCACATGAGCTGTTCTTGTTTAAACTCAAGAAAGAAGTATTATGAGCGTTATAAAGAGTGTTTTTATATTTCTTGTTTATGACTTCTTGTCATCAGCAGGAAATGTCTCAATTGTCAAAAGTGGACGAACTTTTGAATAAAGGACAGTTTGAACATGCTGACATGTTACTTAGGAAAGCAGAGAAAGAGTCCCTAAATTCAGAAGCTCTGAGAGCATATTTTTCTTTTTTGTTTTATTTAGTTTTCTGGAATGATTTAATCTCTGAAGAAGCCTCCAGCAAAGAATGATCTGATCTTTATAGAAAACTCCAGTAAAGATTCAGGAGAAGCCTCCAGTAAAGGATGAATTAATCTTTATGGAAGCCTCCAGTAAGGAATCTTTGGAAGAAAGCTCCAGCAGAGGATAATGAATCTCTATGAGAATGGAATGGGAAAGGAATTAGTCCTTCCCATGCATGTGATCCCATTTCAGATAGATTCCTGCGAGAATCGTGCCGGAAATACTGTGCCAGGCACAACTGATGGCGCAAGGCAATACGGCCAAAGGCTGGGCGGCAAAGAAATTGCCGGCAAGCACCGTGGCAAGACCAGCGTTCTGCATTCCCACCTCAATACTGATGGTACGCTTCTTGGCTGTATTGAATCCGGCACATTTGCCTGCCAGCCAACCCAGAAGATAACCCAAGGTATTGTGGCAGAAAACCACCGCAAAAGTCCAGAGGAAAAGCATCAAGCCACGGGCTACGAGATCATCGTGAACCGTAGAAATCACACCGCCTACGATAATGGCCAGACAGGTTACACTGATACCCGGCATGAGGCTCTGGATGGTAGGGAAGTATTCTTTCTTGCCATATACGTAATTGAGGGCGCAGCCGATGGCTACAGGAATAATCGTGACGATGAGGATGTTGATGAACATTCCCACTGCATCTACATGGATAATCTCGCCAGCCGTAATCTTCATCAGCAGCGGAGTCATTACTGGAGCCAGAATGGTAGAGGCGCAGGTCATTCCTACGGAGAAGGCCACGTCGCCATGACAGAGATAACTCATGATGTTGCTCGATACGCCGCCCGGACAACAACCTACCAGCAGAATGCCGAGCGCCAGCGCAGGGTCAAGATGCCATACATGAACCAGCGTGTAGGCCACACCAGGCATGATGATAAATTGGGCACAGGCACCGATGAAAACATCGAGCGGACGCTGAGCCAGAATCTTGAAATCATTGGTGGTCAGGGTGAGACCCATCGTGAGCATGATAATGCCGAGAATGACGGTTTGGGTTGTTCCGCGCACCCAGTCGAAGGTATGTGGGAAGAAGAATGTAAATACAGCTACACCTATTACAAAAATAGATGTATAATTGGCCAGCCAGCGGCTGAGTCCTTGAAATAACTTAAGCATAATTCTATTTCTTTTAAAATCCTATATTTCTCTCTCGTTTATGATCTCTCATTGCTTCCTCTCTTTCAAATTCGGGTGCAAAATTACAGATTTCTTCTAATATGACAAAATATTATTGGAAATAATTGCGATTTATAAGCATTTAATGTGTCTATCCTTTCGTTTTCGCACAAAAGGCTTGCAAGTGAGCAATGAAAAAAGTATTCCTCCTATTCTCACTTTTTGGTTTATTTATTTTGTCTTTCCCCTAAATACTTGTATCTTTGCACCATAATTATCGATAATTACAAAGAATGAACGAAGATTTTGACATAAGAAATGAGTCGGTTACGCCCGCCGAGAAGGAATTCGAGAAGGCACTGCGACCACTGAAGTTCTCTGACTTCAGCGGACAGAGCGGTGTGGTGGACAATCTCGAAATCTTTGTTGAGGCTGCCAAATACCGTGGCGAACCGCTCGATCATACGCTCCTGCACGGTCCTCCAGGACTGGGTAAGACTACTTTGAGCAACATCATCGCCAATGAACTGGGTGTGGGATTCAAGATTACCTCAGGTCCTGTGCTCGACAAGCCGGGCGATTTGGCCGGCATCCTGACTTCCCTGGAGCCGAATGATGTGCTTTTCATCGATGAAATCCACCGTCTCTCGCCAGTTGTAGAGGAGTATCTCTATTCGGCGATGGAGGATTACCGCATCGACATCATGATAGACAAGGGTCCTTCGGCTCGCAGCATCCAGATAGACTTGAATCCGTTTACCCTCGTGGGAGCAACAACGAGAAGCGGTTTGCTTACAGCCCCTCTGCGTGCCCGTTTCGGAATCAATCTGCATCTGGAATATTACGACCCGGCTACGCTTCAGAAGATTATCAAGCGAAGTGCGATGCTCCTGAAGGTGCCGATAGAGGATGAGGCGGCAGTGGAAATCTCCCGTCGTTCGCGCGGAACCCCTCGTATCGCCAACTCTCTGCTCAGAAGAGTGCGTGATTTCGCCCAGGTGAAGGGCAACGGAACCATCACTTACGATATTGCCCAAATGGCGCTCAAGGCACTCAACATCGACCAGTATGGCTTGGATGAGATTGACAACAAGATTCTCACCACCATCATCGACAAGTTCCGTGGCGGTCCGGTAGGCGTAAGCACCATTGCCACGGCAATAGGCGAGGATGGCGGCACCGTAGAGGAGGTTTATGAGCCGTTCCTCATCATGGAGGGTTTCATCAAGCGCACGCCGCGAGGAAGAATGGCCACCAAGCTTGCCTATGATCATCTGGGCAGGAATCCGTATGGAAGCAACATCATGCAGGGAGACCTGTTTGAATAAAGTTCAAAGTAATGAAGATAGGAATATTTACGGGTACATTCGACCCATTTACGATAGGACATCAGAACATTGCTGAGCGTGCCTTGCCGATGTTTGACAAGCTCGTGATTGCAGTGGCGGTGAGCAAGCTGAAGCACGCCAGCGAGGAAATCTCGAAGCGTGTGGAGGATATTAAGGCTGTTTTTCCGAAGGAATGTTCGGAGTTGGTGGATGCGGAGGATGCATCTAAGGGTTATCGCCTGGAGGTGGTTTCTTACGATGATCTCACCATCGATTTGGCGCATCGCCTGGGAGCCAGGTTTCTGGTTCGTGGCGTCCGTTCTGCCAAGGATTTCGAGTACGAAAGAGAGCAGGCTGACATCAATAAGCAGTTGGGCGGCGTAGAAACCATCCTGCTGTTTTCCGACCCAAGATACAGTAGCATCAGCTCAACGCTGGTTAGGGAATTGAGATTTTTCGGAAGAGAAGTAGATGAATTTTTACCAAAAATAAAATAAAAATAGGAGGAAGAAGCGTATGATAACATACAATGTAGATGGCGTGAAAATGCCAAAGATCAAGAAGCGCGACACCAGTGCCTGGATTCGCAAGGTAGCTGCATCTCATGGCCGCAAGGTAGGAGAGATAGGCTATATGTTTGTAGATGACGAGAAGATTCTCGAAGTGAATAATGAGTATCTGGGGCATGATTACTATACCGATGTCATTACCTTCGATTATGATGAGGATGATGTCATCAATGGCGATATCGTGATTTCGCTCGATACCGTCCGCACCAATGCCGAGCAGTTTGGCAAAACCTATGATGATGAGCTTCACCGCGTCATTATCCACGGCATTCTGCACCTCTGTGGCATTAATGACAAAGGCCCTGGAGAGCGTGAAATCATGGAGGAGAATGAGAATAAGGCGCTCGCCCTGCTCGAGGGTGCTTCGATTTTGAAGAAGTAAGAAGTTCTGATTATGGTAGGTTGTTTAAGGCAACAATAGATGATATTATCAAATATTTTTCAAACAATGGGGAATAAAGAATGGATTGCTTTTGCAAATGAGAAAAAATGTAATCACGCAAAGAGCTTGATAAAGAGTGGATTTATTAGTTGGGTAAATACAGCTAATTTTGAAGTAGGAGATATAGTATATTTGTTTATGTCAAATACTAGAAACGTTAGATTTAAAACTCAAGTTGTTGCCGATAATTGTAAGCGTGAGGATTCTGAATATTGGCTTGCGCAAGCTCCTACGGATATTACTTTTAGATTAAAGTTGGTTGCAGAATATTCTGGAGACCAATTGAATGAAAGTGTATTGATTAAGCATGGTTTTAAGGGTGGTAGATCACTTCAAACTCCAAGCTATAAGAATGAAATTTTGATGGATTATATAAAGTCAATCTTTTAAAAGTAAAAGGGAGAAACTAACAGGTGTCTGTTGGATTCTCCTTTTTGTTTCTTATTGTATTGCCTTGATTCTTTCCCGGCATTCTTTCAGGATTTCCTTCAGTTCATCCTCCTTGTTGGCCCTAAGCATGGCGATGCGGGTCTGCTTGAAGTCAGGGATTCCCTTGAAGATAGGGGAGGCGGCCAGGTGGCGACGGGTGTGGAGAATGCCTCGGTACTCGTCGATGCGCTCGATATTGATGCGGAGCTGCTCTTCCAGAAGGTCGATTTTCTCATCCACGGTCAGTGGGGCTGCACCGGTATTGTCGAGATAATCACGGATTTCCTTGAAAATCCAAGGCCTTCCGAAAGTGGCGCGACCAATCATCACAGCATCTACACCATAGCGGTCGAAGGCAAGCTTGGCTTCTTCCGGGGTCGTAATATCGCCGTTGCCGATGATTGGGATATGAATGCGGGGATTGTTCTTCACCTCTCCGATGAGGCTCCAGTCGGCTTCTCCCGTGTACATCTGGCTACGGGTTCTGCCGTGGATGGTGAGTGCCTGGATTCCGCAGTCCTGCAACTGCTCAGCCAGGTCGGTAATGATGAGGTTGTCATTATCCCAACCCAGTCGGGTTTTCACGGTTACAGGCACATTGACTGCTTTCACCACTTCTCTTGTAATATCCAGCATCAGAGGAATATTGCGGAGCATACCAGCTCCAGCGCCCTTTCCAGCCACTTTCTTGACAGGGCAACCGAAGTTGATGTCAATCACGTCCGGATGAGCCTGTTCTACAATCTTTGCAGCTTCCACCATATCCTCGGTGGTGCGGCCGTAAATCTGAATGCCCACAGGGCGTTCCTCATCGCTTATTGTAAGCTTGCTGACGGTGCTCTTGATGCTTCTCACCAAAGCTTCTGCCGATACGAACTCAGTATAAACCATGGCAGCTCCGAATCGCTTGCAGAGCATGCGAAAGCCAATATCCGTTACGTCTTCCATCGGAGCGAGGAAGAGGGGCTGCGAGCCAAATTCTATATTTCCTATTTTCATCTTATTCTTTTTTGCGGCTGCAAAGTTACATCTTTTTTCTGATATTACCAAAATTCACTTCAGCAGATGATACATTCCTCCTGCCAATGTCCTGATGAGCCCTTTCATCTCCAATGTGAAGAGGAGGGCGGCGAGGCGGCTGATGTCGATGCCGCTCTGCACGGAAATCATGTTGATCTGCAGGTCGTTGTTTCTTGACAGAACATCCACGATGGATTGTTCTGCTGCAGAAAGGTCGGGGAAGAGACTGCGCTCAATGCCCTGCTGCTTGGCGCGCATTAGCTTGGCGTCATCCTGCCAACCCATATCCTTCACGAAGTCGGAGGCACTCGTAATCAGCATGGCACCATTCGAGCGGATGAGGTTGTTGCAGCCCTCGCTGTAAGCATCGTCTATCCTGCCAGGGAAGGCGAAGACATCTCGGTTGTAGGCTTGTGAGATTTCGCACGTGATGAGACCTCCTCCATGGGCGGCACTCTCTACCAGTATGCAGGCATCCGACATTCCTGCCACGATGCGGTTGCGGCGCACGAAGTTGATCTTGTCGGCGTTCGTCTGGGTCAGAAATTCCGTGAGCAGTCCGCCCTGTTCTATCATCCTTAGCGCCGTTTCTTTGTGGCGGTTGGGGTAGAGGTCGTCCAGTCCGTGAGCCAGCACGCCTACCGTCTCATACCCCTTGTCGAGCGCCTGTCGGTGGGCATTGATGTCCACTCCGTAGGCGAGTCCGCTCACGATGAGAACCTGTGGACAGAGCTGCTTCAGATCGGTGATGAATCGGCGGATGAGATCCTCGCCGTAAGGAGTGCAATGGCGGGTTCCCACGATATTGATGACGCGCTGCTGGTTCAGGTTGGCGTTGCCCTTGTAGAAGAGCATGAGCGGTGCATCATCGCATTCTCTGAGTCGGCTGGGGTAGCGTTCGTCGTTCATCGTGAGGGGTTCTATGCCGTAGCGCAGGTCGTATTCCAGTTCCACTTCAGCCCTTTTTCTTGCCTCATCGCTATTCTGGATGGCGTTCACGAGTTTATCTGAGGCATCGGGCAGGATGTCACGGAGATTGTTTTTGTGCTCCATGATGAGCGTGGCGGAGCCCACCTTTCTATATAGTTCCAGCATTCCCGCAAGACTGAAGTAGTTGAGCCTTGTGAGGAGAATCGTATTTAAAATTTCTTGTTGATCCACGGTGTTGTTTTTGATTTATTGTTTGTAATTTAATAGTTAGGTTTGCACCTTTGAGAGTTAAGGTTTTTCCCTACATGCTGTAGAATTCTTCACTCTTCACTTTCTTTTCAGGTACTCATATCCTATCCTGCACCTCAGACATTCCTTCTTGTCGCAATATTCCTTTTTCAGTTGGATGAGGGCTTGCGAGTCGCCGGCGTTTTCCACCTCCAATCCGCATTGCTGCCACATTCTCACGATATGGTTGTTTTCAGCCTTCAGCTCCTCCAGGAATTCGAAAGCCCGGTCGCAGTACTTTTCCTCACCTCTGTGCCGTCCGTAGGCAAAGAGGATGGGAATGACGGTGTTGATGATGAGCAGGTTGAGCGAGAAAGGAGATATGTGCTTCTCGTTGCGTATGCTCTCGCTTCCGAAGGTGTAATGCGTCTCCCAGTAGGGCGTAACCGATGTTTTCAACACTCCGATGACCTCCTTCACGGTGGTGGCTTCGAGCAGATGGCTGAGACTTGCCTGGCGCCGGAAATAGAGGTTGGCCAGTTGGGAGATGCGGATGTGGGGGAAGTTCTGCGGGCGCAGTCTCAGAAAGCGCCAGAGCTTGTAGTCTATGGGTGCGAGCGAGAATTTATGTTGCAGATAATGGTATTCATTCCTGAGTTTGGAGAAATATCCGTCGTTCAGTGCGTCTTTCTGATAGCGTTCGGGGATGGTTGACAGTTCGAGCAGTCCAGCCTGTCCTAAGAAGATGGCTTCTATCTGGAAGAGGTCGTCGCGGTGATGATCTACCGAGTGCAGGGGGATGGAGATAGCCCATTGCTCGAAGGCTTCCCCGTTGATGCCGAATCCGTAGTTGCGGGCCAGGGTCACGAAGTATGCGTTTTCCCAGTCTCCGTTGCATTTCTTCACTCTCTCGGCAATAGCTTCTGTTTTCTGTGAGAGTCGCTCGGTTTGCAGGGCGCTCATCCAGGAGTGTACGGAGAGTCGGGTGAGGGCAGGGATAATCTGATAGCAGGGTGGATACTGGTCGATGGAGAGCAGTTCCTGATAGTGTCGGAGCACGTTTTCGGGTATGCTGAGCTGCATCTGCGTGAGGGGTTCTCCCTTGGAGTTGCGGGCTTCCAGGTCGATGATTCCGCATACGTGGAGCACCACGTTGTCGTATCGCTCGTCCTTCTCGTGTCCGTGCAGATACCAGTCGCTCGCCTTGTCGTGTATTTCGATATTGCCCACCCAGAGCATTCCATCTATCTTGATTTTAGCATTGAAGAAATCGGGTCCCGCATTGCGGTTGTGCAGCCCTGGGTCGATGACTTCCACCTGCCGATGGTCGGTAGTATGGAGAGGAGAAAGTGGAAACAGCTTGTGTTTCCATACATAGTGAAGTAATTGCTCCATGATAGTTTTCTTTATTTGGTTCTTGAATCTTGAACGTTTTTGGGGTTCTTCAGAATCTTGATTGTTTTCTGGTTCTTCAGAACTTTATATGATTCCGTTTCGTACTTTCTGGTTTTCGCCTATACTAAAACAAACTGTTAACTGTTGCCTGTTGATACAGCTGGCTAATTAAAGCCAGCGTTCAAAAGCCTTGTCGTAGTCTTCGCTGTTGCCTAATCTGCCATTGATGAGGCACACCAGTTCTACGGTAGCCTTGAGGCAGAGTTTCTCATCGCCGGCACGGAAGATGTCCTGGTGGAAGACATATCTCACGCCCTGCTTTTCCAGCCACAGGCGAGAGAGAAATTCATCGTCGCACTGCAGCGGCACCTTGTATTGCAGGTTCATGCGAGCCACTACTGCGTCCACGCCCTTATTGTGCATTTCTGCAAAGCTGAGTCCGCATTCCTTCAGGAAGAGATGGCGCGTATGTTCCATGTAGTGCAGATAGTTGGCATTATTTACGATTCCCTCTATGTCGCACTCATAGTCGCGCACCTCCATTTTTGTTTCAAATATATATTTGCTCATATCTTTTATTTTTTTAAAATTCTTTCAGAAGTGGGCTAAAATGTTTAGAATCATACGTTTTTGCCCCAAATCACTGCAAAAATAAGCAAAATTTTCTATTTATTACTATAATAATGCGCTTTTTTCTACAAATAAATCGGTTTTTCCAAGATTTTTGATTATTTTTGCCGAAAGGAATAAACAAAAAACAAGATAACAATGAAAATAGCTTTGATAGGCTACGGCAAGATGGGACACATGATCGAAGAGATCGCCTTGCAGCGTGGCCATGAAATCGTATGTAAGATTGACGTAAATAACCCTGAAGATATCGACAGCCCGGAGTTCTGCTCTGCGGATGTGGCTATCGAGTTTACTAACCCTACTGCCGCTTACGGCAACTATCTCAAGGCTTTCTCCCACAATGTAAAGGTGGTTTCGGGTTCTACCGGATGGATGAAAGACCATAAGGAAGACGTGGAGAAACTCTGCGCCGACGGTAAGCAGA
>OBTM01000066.1_pt1 | contig 20505 bp, 21 predicted proteins | sample 1494911 | NCBI WGS metagenome assembly OBTM01 (sample SAMEA3360697, study PRJEB22359) | human gut metagenome | biome: ENVO:urban biome; feature: ENVO:human-associated habitat; material: ENVO:feces | place: Bangladesh | collected 2011 | reverse complement strand
CATCCGATGAAAAAAATCCCATGAGAAAAAATCTGCGTCATCTGCGAAATCTGCGTGACAAAAAAAACGTCCCAAGAAAAATCTGTGTATATCTGTGAAATCTGTGGGACTTTTTCCAACCTCAGGGGGTATCTGCAACGACCGAACAGGTCGCATCTGCGAAATCTGCGTGACTAAAAAACAGATCTACACAGATGATTCTCCCCGATTTTATACTTTTTATTTGGTCATTTCATTATTTAATCATACCTTTGCAAGCAACTTTGAAGTGGTACACTTTTAAATTAGAATATAAAAGAAAATGGAGCAGCAAGATATTATCAGCAAGTTAGAAGCTAAGGGAATCAAACCTACAGCCAACCGCATCCTCGTTCTCAAGACTTTAGCGAGCGAGCAACACCCCCAGAGCCTCAGCAGTCTGGAACACAAGATGCTGACCATGGACAAATCGAGCATCTTCAGAGTGCTCACCCTCTTCCTCGAACACGACGTGGTGCACGCCTTTGAGGACGGACGAGGTATTCTCAACTACGAACTCTGCGAGGAAGAAGGAAAATGCGACCATCATGACGGTCATATCCACTTCTACTGCGAGGCTTGCCAACGCTCCTTCTGCATGGAAGACATCCACATCCCAAGCTTCGAATTACCAGCAGGATTCTATCCCCACTCCGTTTCCTTTGTCATCAAGGGAGAATGCCCGGAATGTAGAAAAAAGCACAAGTACTTGCCATAATAACGACATTAACCTGCCTGACAACGGCACAAATGTGCCATATAATCAGCAAAAAATTGCCCTAAAATCAACAAAAGAAGCATCCTTAGCTTAACATACATTTAACTATTCACCTTTTTTAGTTGCATATTTACAACTAACTTTTTCTTACAAAGTATATAAGATTTGTAAATTTAGGGCTTTTCAAATTTAAGAGCCGTTAAAGTGTTAAATTCAAATGTTAAAACGGGATAAAAAACAATACGGAATGATTGCTTTCTCATTTTTTGCTCCTATATTTGCAACCGGTTAGACGAAGCAACCGTTTTTCCGAGACAGTCAAATCTGCCTGGAATCAAGAATCCCCTCACAAGGAGTTCTGGGAATAAGAAAACCAAAGCAGAGGTTCTAGAATCAAGAATCCCCTCGCAAGGACTTCTGAAAAAACGAGGCTGCCGCAAACCAATTAGAGTAATAAAAAAGAAAAGTAATAATTAAAAGCAATAGACATGAAAAAGGTAACAAATTACGTGATGGCTCTGTTGTGCGTAGGTTCACTCGCATTCTCAGCCGGTGCATTCATGAAAGTAAACGCAGCTCCAGCTACTACTTCAGCTCCAGCTGGTCAACCAGTAGATCTCACTTATGCAGCAGAAAAAGCTCTGCCAGCAGTAGTTCACATCAAATACGTACAGAACTCCAAGACAACAACCGTTGACGTGCAGGACGATCCATTCGGAGGATTCTTCGACCCATTCGGCTTCTTCGGAAACCCTGGCAACGGCGGCACACGCAAGCAGAGAGTGCAGACCCCTAAGAAAGAAGCTACAGGTTCGGGAGTCATCATCAGTAGCGACGGATATATCGTGACCAACAACCACGTGGTGGAAGGTGCTGACGAACTGACCGTCACACTCAACGACAACCGTGAATACTCAGCCCGCATCATCGGTACCGACAAGACTACCGACCTCGCACTCATCAAGGTGGACGGCAAGAACCTGCCTACCCTCCCTATCGCAGACAGCGACAAGGTAAGAGTCGGAGAATGGGTCATCGCAGTAGGCAACCCATTCGGTCTCAACAATACCGTGACGGCTGGTATCATCTCTGCCAAGGCACGTACACTCGGAGCCAACGGCGTAGAGAGCTTCATCCAGACCGATGCCGCCATCAACGCAGGTAACTCTGGTGGCGCACTCGTCAACACCCAGGGCGAACTCGTAGGTATCAACGCTATGCTCTACTCACAGACCGGTTCTTACGCAGGATATGGTTTCGCCATCCCTACATCCATCATGAACAAGGTGGTAGATGACATCAAGAAATATGGAAGCGTACAGCGCGTAATGCTCAGCATACAGGGTTCTGACGTGCTCAACTATATCAACAACCAGAAGGAGAACGGCAAGGATGTGAACCTCGGAACCAACGAAGGTGTTTACATCGCCAAGGTGGATGAAGACGGAAATGGTGCTGCTGCCGACCTGAAGGAAGGTGACGTAATCACCAAGGTGGATGGCAAGAAGGTGACCAAGATGGCTGAACTCCAGGAATTGCTCAACGGCAAGCGCCCTGGCGACAAGATGACCATCACCTATCTGCGCAACAAGAAGGCTATCACCAAGACCATCACGCTGAAGAATGCTCAGGGCACAACCTCTGTCATCAAGTCAGCCGACCTCGATGTACTGGGTGGCAACTTCCGCCAGATTACCGCTTCACAGAAGGATCAGCTCAACATCAAGTATGGTGTAGAGGTGATGAAGGTGAACAGCGGAGCCTTGAAGGAAGCCGGAATCTCTCGCGGATTCATCATCCAGAAGATCAACGACAACAATATCACTTCTCTCGATGACCTGCAGAAAGCCGTGAAGAGCGCTTCTACCAGCAAGGACCCTGTACTCTACATCCAGGGTATGTGGCCTACAGGCAAGAAGGCTTACTTCGCAGTTCCTCTGCAGAAAGACTAAACCAGTCGCCCCGAAAGGAGAATTAGTAAACTTAAGCTCCAACAAGCATTTAGTCAGAAAAAATTCTCCAATTAGGCGTCAGAAAAAGGTTTTGAAAATATAAAAAACGACAAAATAGCAGGTATTTCTTAAAATATCTGCTATTTTTTTGCTGTTTTTTTTGTCAATTCGAACAAAAAGTGTATTTTTGCAGAACTTTTAAAAAATAAGGCTACCATGAGACAACTAAAAATTTCAAAATCAATCACTAATCGTGAAAGTGCGTCACTCGACAAATATCTGCAGGAGATAGGACATGAAGAACTACTCTCGGTAGATGAAGAAGTGGAATTGGCACAGAAAATCAAGAAAGGTGATCGCCGAGCCTTAGAGAGATTAACAAGAGCAAACTTACGCTTCGTTGTCTCCGTGGCAAAGCAATATCAGAATCAGGGACTCAGCCTCCCCGACCTCATTAATGAGGGAAATGTTGGACTCATCAAAGCAGCAGAGAAATTCGATGAAACACGTGGATTCAAATTCATCTCATACGCTGTTTGGTGGATTCGCCAGAGCATTCTGCAAGCCATCGCTGAGCAGAGTAGAATCGTGCGCCTGCCACTCAATCAGGTGGGAAGCGTCAACAAGATAAACCGTGAGCTCAACAAGTTTGAGCAGGAACATGAGCGCCGTCCAAGCGTAGATGAGATTGCCGACCGCATAGACTTGCCTGAAGACAAAATCGAGGAAGCCATGAAGGTCAACAACAGACACGTGAGCATGGATGCTCCTTTCGTAGATGGAGAGGACAACAGCCTGCTGGACGTACTTGCCGACAATGATATGCCGATGGCTGACAAGGCACTCGTACAGGAATCGCTACGCAAAGAAATCGACAGAGCTATCGAACTGCTCAACGATAGAGAGCAAAAGGTGGTAAGGGCCTTCTTCGGCATCGGGTCACCTGAAATGACGCTCGAGGAAATAGGCGAAAAATACAATCTCACCCGTGAGAGAGTGCGCCAGATCAAGGAGAAAGCCATACGCAGACTCCGACATAATACGAAGAATAAACTGCTGAAAACCTATCTGGGGCAGTAGGCTATCAGAAAGATAGTCTGTAGGCTATCCAGAAAGAAGGTCAGTAGGCTATCAAATAACTTAAGAATAGAAATGAAATTATCAAAAATCGGACTCACAGCTATTGCAGCTACACTCCTCATCTCGCTTGCAGCACAGGCTAAAAACGAGATGAGAAAAGCATACGTCTTTGGATTTGCTTCTTCTTTCAACGACTCCACAGTCTATATCACAGACATTCAGGAGTTAGACTCTGTATGGTTTACCAGCAAGCATCATTTCCTGGTAAGCCGAGAGAACTACTCATACCAGTTGCGCGACTATCTGGCAAACATCGGAGAGCAGCACCGCACATGCATGGTGGAATATAATACCGACCCGAAGAAACTGGAGAAAGCGTGGAACAAGCTCTACTCACGCTATGCGCACAACCAGAAGAAGAAAAACAACCAGAAGCAGAAGAGCGAACTGCCTCCTTTCCAGATCAAAAAACTGACCAGGGAGCAATTCCAGTTCCAGTCTGTAGCTCCTATGGATGAAGCTATAGAAATAGAGGAACCTGTAAAGAAAGTGAAGGCTAAGAAAGCCCTGAAAAAGCAACGCAAGAACAAATGATAGAATCACATGATTTTAATATCGCAGAGTTGAACGTGAGAATCTGTTTTGCAGAGTTTCCATTCAACAGCATGCGACTCCTGACCTCATTCGAACCCTTCAGAGTCAACACTTTGGAGGGTCATCTTTTTTTTAGCCTGCTTGTAGATGATTCCCTCAAACCCTACCCCAAGGATAAGCGCAAGAGAATCAGGGCTTTCGACACGGGAAACGGAGATACCATCGTGGATAGACTCGACAACGGAGGCTACCAGTATATCATCAAGGACATCAACGGGGCCAGCTGCTGCCTGCTGCAAACCAACAAGGACTTCAGCGACTGCCGATGCGCCCTGAACGGCAACTACAACATGCGTTGCTTCGGACTGAACAACGCCCTGATGCTCATCTTCGCCTTTGCCGGCAGCAGACTGCAGACTCTCCTCATCCACGCATCTCTGGTAAGACAGAACGGATACGGATACGCATTCATCGCCAAAAGCGGAACCGGAAAGAGTACACAGGTAAGCATGTGGCTGAGATATCTGAAGGGTTGCGACCTCATGAACGACGACAATCCTATCATAAGATTCATCGACGGAGAGCCTTACATCTACGGCAGTCCGTGGAGCGGCAAAACCCCTTGCTATCGCAACGTGAAAGCCAAGTTGGGAGCCATCACACGCATCGACCGCGACAGTTCCAACTGGGTGGAGCGCCTTTCGCCTATCGAAGCCTTCGCCTCTCTCCTTCCCTCCTGTTCGAGCATGAAATGGGATCAGGATATTTTCAACGACATCTGCAATACGATTACCCGACTGGTGGAGACCTCCAACATCTACACTCTCCATTGCCAGCCCAACCGGGAGGCTGCCGAAGTTTGTAATCAGGCGATTGCCATCAAAGAAGGTGAAGGAAAATCCGCGTGACAAAAAAATAATAAAAAACGATGCAAGATAATCATTCCATAAAGACTGTAGAAATACAGTTTGCCAACGCCCAACTACTCCCAGAAATCGTAAAACTGCTGGAAGAAGGTCATACCGTAACCCTGCTGCTGCGCGGTTACTCCATGCGCCCGTTCCTGGAAGACAATAGAGACAAGGCCTTGCTGACCAAGGCTAAAGACATCAAAGTAGGCGATGCAGTACTGGCAGAAATCAGCTACAGACATTACGTGCTTCATCGCATCATCAAGATTCAGGACCTGGAAGTAATACTGCGAGGAGATGGAAACTTAGGCATAGAAAAATGCAGAATAGAAGACGTGAAAGCATCCGTGATTGGATTTTACCGCAAGGGCAGAAAGAAGCTGGACAGAACAGACAGCAAAAAGTGGAAAATTTATTCGGCTCTCTGGATGCACCTCTTCCCTATCCGCAGATATCTTCTTGCCGCTTACAGAAGAATCTGGATTCCGATTCTCGGACCGATGTAGGATATAGAGAATACGAGGAATATAGAGAATAGGGAGAATATGAGATATATGCAGAATCTATTATAGAATATAAGATACATATAGAAATATGTGGATACGCAGAATATGTTAGAATAAAAAGCGGGGTTATCTTCAGTTTCCAAAAGATAATCCCGCTTTTTTATTATTTATAATTCTAAGCCTTTATGCTTCAAAACTTGAACTTCTATCAAAGCAGAAGCGCTCGATTTATAATCCAAAACTAAACCGAAGCAGAAGCGCTCGATTTATAATCCAAAACTAAACCGAAGCAGAAGCGCTTGATTTATGCTTCAATAATTCCAGCCTGCAACCATAATTCGGTAAGAGCCTTCACGTCTTTCAACGCCGTAGCCTCATCCACCTCATACTCCTGAGTCAGCAGACCGACCAAGTCTTCATGAGTAAACTCCTTGCCCTGGATATTCTGCCATAAATAAGCAGAACTCTCATTCATACTAATGATATTGCTGAAATCAATATTCTCCTCTCCCTCTGCCACGATGATATTCTCACCACAAACCACACGGAGATTGAAACCTGGTTTTGCTTTCATCTTTCCTTATTTTTTAATTCTTATTCTTTTATATTCTATTCTTCCCTCGAAAGGAGCCAATTTCTTTCCGAAGAATTTCCCCCGGAGAAACCGATTTCCCCGAGGAAATTTCCTTTTTATTTCATGTGACTCTTAAACCAATCTGCAATCTGTCTCAACAGATGATTGCGCGTATTACCACCATAAATACCATGGTTTCTGTTGGTATAAAACAGCTCCTTGAAATTCTTGTCTGCCTGAACCAGCGCCTCTGAATATTCGAAGGTATTCTGAGGATGCACATTATCATCAGCCACACCATGGCAAATCAGCAGGGCACCATGCAAGCGGTCTGCACGCTCGATAGGATTCACCTTGTAACCATCCTCATTCTCCTGAGGAGTACGCATATAGCGCTCGGTATAAACCGTATCATAGAAACGATAGCAGGTAGGAGGAGCCACAGCCACACCAGCCTTGAACACAGGACGGCCTTCGCTCATACTCATCAACGTATTGAAGCCACCATAACTCCAGCCCCAGATGCCGATATTGTCCTTATCAACGTATGGCAGACTACTCATGTAGAGAGCCGTCTCCACCTGGTCCTTAGACTCCAGATCGCCCAGTCTGAGATAAGTAGATTTCTCAAATTCTGCACCACGGCCACCCGTTCCGCGACCATCTACACAAACCACGATGAAACCCTCCTGAGCCAGATAATAGTCGAAAGCACCACCCTGGCCCATACTGCCCGTATTCCAGGCATTCAGAACCTGCTGGTTGCCCGGACCGGAATACTGGAACAGGATGACAGGATACTTCTTGTTGGCATCAAAGTCAACAGGCTTCACCATCCAACCGTCGAGTTTCACGCCCTCGGAAGTAGTAAACGAGAAAGTCTCACGCTTGCCCCAGTTGTATTTCTGGGTCTTCTCCAAAAGTACCTTGTTGTCCTCCAGCATCTTGATAACCTTACCCTTGTTGCTGCGCACGGTAAACACCTGTGGATGGCTGTAAGAGCTCCAGGTATTGACGAAATATCTGAAATCGCCTGAGAAATTGGCAGCATTAGAACCCTCCGCATCGGTGAGTCGCTCCACCTTACCATTCTTGTGAGCCACATATACCTGTCGGTCGTGCGGATTGATCATCGCAGCCTGGAAGTACACGTCCCCGGTCTTCTCGTCCATTCCGTAAATCTCGGTCACATCATAATTTCCCTTCTCTACCTGACGAATCAGCTTGCCGTTCATATCGTAGAGATAAAGATGCATATAGCCGTCGCGGTCGCTTGGCATGAGGATATATTTCTTGCCCACGATGCTGTTCTCCATCACCTCCTCTTTCACAAACTTAGGCACGCTCTCCTTGATGAGCATCTTGCTGGCACCCGTGAATGGATTGACCGAATAGAGTCGCATATCGTCCTGATGGCGGTTCATCGTATAGACAATCAGACTGTTGCGGTCTGGCGAAGTCTTGATGCGAGGATAATAGCCGTCTGCATCTACCGGAACATCAAGGCGGATGGTCTTGCCAGCCTTCAGATCATAACTCCAGAGGCTCACCTTGGAATTGTCCTGACCCGCCTTCGGATACTTGTAGGAATACTCGCCTGGATAATCGTGGAACTCAGGATGTGCTGGCTTGGCCCCCTCGAAAAGCTGGAGAGAGTAAGTCTTCACATGCGACTCATCGAAGCGGATCCAGCCGATGGAAGTACCGTCAGCATTCCATGCAAACGCCCTATTGAAAGCAAATTCCTCCTCGTAAACCCAGTCAGGAATTCCGTTGATGATTTCATTAAACTTGCCATCGGAAGTAATCTGCGTTTCCTTTTCGCCATCAAAGACAAAGAGATTATTATCCTTTACGAAAGCAATGTGCTTGGAATCAGGCGACCAGGTAGCCACCTGCTGGTTTTCGCCTTCAGAAAGTTTGCGGAGCTTCTTGCTGGCGATATTGTAGATGAAATACTCGGCCTTGAAAGATCTGCGGTACACAGCCTTGCTCTTGGTGATTACCAGGAGTTGCTTGCCGTCAGGGCTCATCACATATCCATCAATAGACTCGAAAGGAGCCTGAGTCTTATGAATATCAAAGAGGACAGCCACCTGCTTGCCCGACTTGAAGGAATAGCTGACAATCTGCTTGCCGTCATTACTGATAGAAGCATACAAATCAGTACCTTCGATAGGATTGATTCCCGTCACATAACTGGCAGAGAATTCGCCCGAAGTAATGCTCTTCAGATCCAGTTTCTCTGCAGCTTCCATTGCCGTCACCATCATGATAGTTGCAATAAAAATAGAAAATTTCTTCATAGTTTTCTTTATATAAAAAGCTTCAATATTATCTGTTTATTTTTCCTGTTTGAAATCTGCCACCCTTTTTTCTTTAGCAGACTTCTCCTTCCTCCCTTCTCCTTCCTCATTTCTCATTTCTTATTTCTCATTTCTAATTAAAAAATGAAGGACGAATTCATCCCCTATACATCAAGGATAAATTCATCCCAACTCAGAATGTTCCTGCTAATCTTTGTGCAAAGCCTTGATAGCAGAATAGTCTTCATCTTCCAGTAATTGCTTGACCGTAATTCTCGGATTTCGCTTCACGAAATCGTTGATTGTCTTTACATATCGGGTATTGAAGACTTCCCTGTTCATCGCTCTATTGACCGTCCACATGATTTTTCCCATGTGCAGGTCGCGGTCCAACTGCGGTCTGTTGTCAAAATCATCCATCGGATAGATACTCAGCAGATAAAAAGTGAGACAGTCTGGCACGATGTTGTTTCGGTTCATGGTGCTACGCTGCTGGGCATTATAATATTTCTTGTAGAGCGGATATTTAGACCCCATGTACTTATCGAGTGAAATGCCGACCGAAGACTCGCCTATCACGATACTCTGGTCCAAAGCTCCTATCTGCGCATAGAAAACAGGCTGCTTGATTTCCGGCAGCCAATCCTGCAATCGACCAAACGATTTCTTCAACTCCTTATTGATATCGTCCATATTGGCATATTCTGCCTCTGCATCTGCTATGAGAGCCTGGAGCGTAGAGTCCTGGAAGAACATCAAGAAGCGATTGCTGATGTTGGCATCGGTAATCGTACCCAGCTGGAGCATTTTCTCTATCAGAGTACGGGTTTCAATAGGATAATCGGTATTCATCTGCTGCAGGGCAGAAAAATCTCCGGTAGTAAGATAGCGGCTTTCCAAACGATCATAACGCTGTACGCAAAGAGGTTCAGCAACAAACTCCTCATTCGGCTTGAATTTAAATTCACAAGCCGAAGAAAGCAAGACAAGTGCCGCAATTATGATAATATGATATAAATTCTTCACGTAATTATAATTTTGTATTAATACGAGTGCAAAAATACTAAAAAATATTTTAAATTCCAAGTTTCTAAGCTAAAAAAGCACAAATTATGTGCAAAAAAGATGAATCTATTCTATAAATATTCACATTTGCAGAGATTTGAGCAACAAAATAAGAAATGACAAATGAGAAATGAGAAATGGGAAATGAGAAAGGGAGAAGAGAGATGGGAGAAGAGAGATGGGAAAAAGAAAAGAAAAAGAAAAAGAAAAGACTTCCCGCCTGGAATGACCATAGCGGGAAGTCTCTCTCCTATTGTTGCTTAAAATACTTTGACCAGTAAAGGCTGAGTCTGAAGTTTCTTCCATTCCGCCAACCACTTATACCACTCCTTTTCTCCGGAAAAGCCATAGGTTTCATTGGCGCTCGTATAAGCCAATTTGTAGGTCAGCTTCTTTCCTACAGGGTGAACCAGCATCGTATATACATCCTTGTTGGCCTCCTCCTGGCTTACGAAATGAGATTGAGGCACATAAATACCTAAGCCAACTGTCTCCAACTTATGTTTGCCATCATCCTTGCCCGTAGGCCAGTCGCTACCATAACAGCCTCTCAATCCCTTGCCGTCAGACATTTCTGTAGAACCCTTCACGTTGATAAGTCCTGTAGAGAACACGTAATCATCCGCATTCTTATTGAAGAATACTTCCACATCAAAATCCCTATGCCCCGCATAAATCGTATAGCGGATGGTGGCATTTACTGGCTTTAATCCTGGAGCCGGAACCCAACCGTTGTCCACCACTTCTACCACGGCACGCAAAGGACCTTCGGAAATAACACGCTGCTCCTGATATTTCACATCTGTAAGCAACAGGGATTTCGTGCCGTCCCAACCGCGCAGGGCACCCAAACCATAGGTATTGCCTACCCACAGACAGTCGTCGCCGGAACCTGCTGCCAACTGTTCTTCGGAAGGATAAAACTGAGTATCCTCTACCACCAGTCCCTTATTGATTTTACCATAAAGGTCGATGGTCTGCCGATTGTCGAAATAAACACGCATCGCCACGAGGTCGCTCTCGAAACAGACGCCATGAGAATGCACAAAATGATAGACATCCTTGGTCTTCTTGTCGAAGGCAATACTGCGCAAGTAAATATCCTGCTTGTTCTTGGCCAACTTCTTGTTCTTGCTTGGCACAACCAGTTCTGCAAATGTACGGGCTGGATAGGCAGACTGCTCACCCTCGGAGAACAACTGAATCTGATAAGTCTTCGATTCCCTCTTGCCAAGATTGGCCAGAAAACAAAGTTCATCATTCACGCAGTCACGATTCAGATCATCCAACTGGGATGGAATTTCCTTGCCATCTACCGTAACGACGGCCTTGGAAGCCTCGCCATACTTGCTCAAATCCAAGACAACCGGTTCGTCGTTTCTCTCTACTTTGGAAGGATTAGTCACCTGCACCTTCACCATCGTTTGCGCTTCCATTCCTAATGCCAGGAAGAAAGCAAAAAATGATAAATAAATACGTCTCATTTTATAGTCAGTTTCTAAGTTATTTCTATTTTTTTAAGCCTACTCGTTTTCAAAGGAAGTCATCTGGCTTTTATTGAAAGCTTCCATCAGATTTCATACGAGAAGAATTATCACGCTTCATTCAAGAAGGATTATCAGACTTCATTCAAGTCGTTTTCAAATCCTTGAAATTCTTCACTCCCTTGGCGTAATATTGCCACAATATGGAAGTCTGGAAAATCTGCGGAATCTCCTCCTCCACTCTTTGTGCCTGAATACGCTTTCTCTCCTCATCAAAAGAGGAACGCCATTCCTTGAATGCCTTGCGAGCTTTGAACACAGCCTTGAAATCACCCCAATTCCGCTGAAGCAGCAACATCTCAAAAGCAGCCAGATAATCGAGGAACCATCTCACTCTCATCACATGCGATAACTCATTGTCCGACAGATTCTTATAAAGCATCGTTAGATTATTTCTGAAATTCAGGAAAGTCTTCATCGGATTGCTCTTAGGCAAAGTTCCTCCACCCACATGATATACTTCACTCTCAGGGATGCAATAGATTTTCCGCCCCATCAGGCGTAAACGCCAGCAAAGGTCTATCTCCTCATTATGAGCGAAAAAGCGGCCGTCAAGTCCACCTGCCTTCCAATAATCCGCAGAACGGATCATCATGCACGCACCCGTAGCCCACAATATCTCCTGCTGGTAATCATACTGGCCATTATCACGTTCTACCATACCGAAAATCCTGCCACGACAGAACGGATAACCATATTTATCCAGAAAACCTCCACAGGCGCCGGCATACTCAAAACTGTCCTTGTCATATTCTGCCAACAATTTCGGCTGACAGGCTGCCACCTGAGGATGGGAATCCATAAACTCTATAAGCGGAGTAAGCCAATGATGACTCACCTCTACATCACTATTCAAAAGCACATAGTAGTCAGCCTCTATCTGGCGTAACGCCCGATTATACCCTTCGGCAAAGCCAAAATTCTGCTCCAGTACGATAGTCTTAACCTGAGGAAATTGAGTTTCCAGAAGGTGCATGGAACCATCTGACGAACTGTTGTCCGCCACCCAGATTTCAGCATCCTGTCGGGAATACTCTATCACATTCGGAAGAAACTTGGCCAGCATCTTCTGACCATTCCAATTTAGTATTACAATTGCTACTTTTGCCATCTTGTATTGCTACTTTTGCATATTGACTGCAAAAATACAAAGAATAATTCAATTATGCCCCGATTTGAGGCATAATTAAGAATTTATAATGATAAAAAAATGCTTTAACGGCTCTTAAGCCTATTGTTCAGCAAATTAGTAAACTCATAATTCTTCAATCCCCATTTCGGAGCCACGAGCAATTCCTTAGGCGATTGACTTACAAACCTTTCGAGCACCAGATCCGGGCGCAGCAAACGAATAAACCTGACGATGACGTCAATATACTCCTCTACCGAATAGACATGAAAAGGATGTTCAGCATATTCCTGCGCCAAACGGGTTCCCTTGATAATCTGCATCTGATGAATCTTCAGAATATCAAGAGGAAGCGAAGAAATGATAGGAGCCTGACGGAGACTCTCCTCCGCATCTTCTCCTGGCAGCCCGATGATAATATGACCGCCAGTCAGGATGCCGCGAGCATGCGTACGCTCTACCGCATCACGGCTGCAGGCAAAATCATGTCCGCGATTGATGCGACGCAAAGTATCATCATTCGCACTTTCTATTCCATACTCCACCAATAAGAACGTGCGCTTGTTGAGTTCCTCCAGATAATCCAGCAATTCATCGCTCATACAGTCCGGGCGAGTACCAATCACAATGCCCACCACATCTTCCACACGAAGGGCTTCCTCATACATCTCCCGGAGCTGTTCTACCTTAGCATAAGTATTGGTATAAGCTTGGAAATAAGCAAGATACTTCATGTCCGGATACTTACGGGAAAAGAATGTCTTCCCCTCTTCCAACTGTTCGGAGATAGACTTCTTGCGGTCGCAATAGCTGGGATTGAACGTGCGGTTGTCACAATAAGTACAGCCGCCGCTGGAAATTTTCCCATCCCGGTTGGGACAGGAAAATCCTGCATCTATAGAAATCTTCTGAACCCGGAAATCAGGAAATTGTTTCCGGATCCAAGTACCAAAATCATTATAATACATCATAATACATCACCATAAAATAAACACATCACCCGAACCTTACGAGACATTATTCGAACGATATGATTCGAGCGATATCATCATCACAACGCTTAGAGCAGTTCTGCCTTCAAAGCCGTTTTGTCGTGATTGAAATCGCCCAGGCGAACACGGAGCAACTGATTGTCATATTCTTCCTTGGCAAGCGCAGGAGAAAGTTCTACTCTCACATAGTTCTTGGTAAAACCATGCATGGCCTTGCCGCGAGGCGCCTTCTCAAACAGAACCTCAGCTTCCGTTCCAATATACTGGGCATAAAACTCTTGCGTTTTCTGGTCGCTCAACTCCAGGAGTCGCTTGGAGCGCAACTTCTTCTCCTTGTCACTCACCACATAAGGAATCTTAAGCGCAGCCGTACCCGGGCGTTCAGAATAAGGGAAAACATGAAGTTGGGTAACAGGCAAGGACTTCAGAAACTCATAACATTCCTCAAAGCACTCAGGCGTTTCACCACGACAGCCTACCATCACGTCAACTCCGATGAAAGCATCCGGCATCTTCTCCTTGATCAGTTGAACCTTATGAGCAAACAGAGCCTTATCATAACGACGATGCATCAACTTGAGCACCTCGTCGCTACCGCTTTGCAGAGGTATGTGGAAATGAGGCATGAAAGCCCGGCTCTGGGCACAATATTCTATGAGATCATCATCACAGAGGTCTGGCTCCAGACTGGAAATTCTATATCGCTTGATGCCCTCTACTCCGTCAAGAGCCTTCACCAGATCCAAAAAGCGCTCATGAGTTGTCTGACCGAAATCTCCGATATTCACGCCAGTAATAACGATTTCCTTACCTCCCTCACGGGCTGCCTGCTCAGACTGTGCTACAAGAGAGGCAATACTTGGATTGCGGGAATTGCCACGGGCAAAAGGTATTGTACAATAGGTACAATAATAATTGCAACCATCCTGTACCTTCAGGAAATAACGGGTGCGGTTGCCACGGGAACAAGACGGCTGGAAAGTCTTGATTTCCTTGGTCTTCACACTATGATGCAGATGAAGCGCTTCTGAATACTTCTGCGCCCAAGCATCACTCAGATATTGTATCAGATGAGCTTTCTCATTGGCACCAAGCACCAGGTCAACACCCTCTATCTTGCTCACATTCTCTGATTCCAACTGAGCATAGCAACCAGTAACAATCACAAAGGCTCCAGGATTCTGGCGTACCATACGATGAATGGCCTGACGACATTTGTGATCAGCCACTTCTGTTACAGAACATGTATTTATCAAACAAATATCTGCTTGTTCACCCTTTTGAGCTGTAACAACCCCCATGTCTTCCAGCATCTTTCCGAAAGTGGAAGTTTCTGAGAAATTGAGTTTACAACCCAGAGTATAATAAGCAGCTTTCTTGCCTTGAAAGGCACTTGTATCTATCATAATTATCCTATTTACATTATTAAATTTCAATCGGCCAAAACCGAAAAGGTTCTCCTTTCTGCGTTCAAGAGGAAGCCCCTAAATCTCCAGCTTCAGGAGAATGTCCTCCAACCCTCCAGCATCAGAAGAAAGGAACACAAATCTTATTTTTTAGCCTTCTGAGCAAAAGTTCGGCAAAGATAAACAATTATTCTGAAATTAGCAAATTCCCAAGGTGCTTTTTCTAATATGGGCAGTATGAAAAAACTGATTCTATAAAGCATCGGGACTGAAAGAATCAAACCAATCAGACAACCAGACAGGAAAAGCACCAGAGCCTATAAAACAAAAAAAGCCGCCAGACCGAAGTCCAGCGGTTGTTTCTCTCATTTTTCGTTCGTAAAGTAATCCCAGATTACTTAGCAGAATCAGCAGCAGCTGTATCAGCAGCAGCTGTATCAGCAGCAGCTGTATCAACCATTGCAGTATCAGAATCAGCAGAAGCTGTGTTCTGAGCTGTTTTGTTACCACAAGATGCGAAAGAGATAGCTGCGATAGCTACGAACATTAAAACTAATTTCTTCATTTTCTTTGCTTTTTAAATCTGTAAAACAATCATTCGTTTATTAAAACGATGCAAAGGTAAGTATTTTTTCGATAGGTTGTTCTTTTTTTTAGGACTTTTTTTGGGGTACTTTTGTAACATTTTTACAAGTGCCTAATAATCAGACACTTACAAACTGCTAACAAAAGTTAAAGTTTTTGCCGTGCGCGAAGACAGCCGAAAATTAACACTTTTACGTGTTTTTTACTATCAAAGCCATCTACTCCAAAACTATCCTTTTTCGAAACTCCAATCCCTTTTTTCTCATCTCAAACTCCGTTTTTTCATCTCCCCCCCCCCCAGTTTTTCTCATCTCAAAGCTCAGTTTTTCTCATCATAATCATCATTTTTCTCCTTTCTCATTCCTCATTTCACATTCTTCATTTCTAATTTCTCATTTCTCATTTCTCATTTTATCGTCTTTCTAATTTCTCTTACCACAACCGTTTTAAACCAGTCTTTAAGAACGCCTGCATATTGGTCTTGGGAATCAGAAAGTAGAATCACCACCTGATCACCATTCTTTAACTTCGGTCCCAGGCACATTCCTTCATAATTTGCAAACGAGCGGTCAAAAACCGACAAACCGGTCTTCCATTCTAAAAGCAAATGCTTATTAATATAAGGTGTAGCTTCGCAGAAAGGTTGCTCAATAGGATACGGATTCTCCTGCAACGGATTAATCAAATACAACTTGCACTTACAAAATGCTCCCAATTTCATCTTTGGAATAAAAGCTTCACGCTCCAAGACCAACAACTGACCATCCGGCAAGACACACAATTCGCTAACACCCATCACATACGTTTCAGCCTTCTTGTTCGTAGTAGGCTTATCCATCCGGTAGGCATAAGCTTCCATAAAGTGTTTCCCCCCAACATTTACAGAATCTGAATCATCACTATTCTGCCTCAGAACACCTATCCCCTCCAAATGTTGAGCATCTATTCCCTTCTGATCTCCAATATCAATCCTCATCAGGCGTAGTTTATTTGCGCCTCCATTCTGTGGCGTTGCTGGTTCCCCATCTTTCTGGAGCGTACTTTCAGGAATCGTCCAAAGGTAATGACGGACAGAATCGAAAGCCAAAGATTCAAACGCATAGTTAGGAGCAAATGCAGCAGATGGGCATTCTATCTTTCTGAGTCGGGAATTCCATTCCGCATTCCGGGATGAAGGATTGATAAAAAACTCCCTGATACTGAAAAATCCCTCACTTGCCACCATCAGGGTAGAATCGGAAACCTTTGCAATCGCCTCATGATCAAAGCCCATATCCCTGCCTATCCAAGATTTCCCATCATAGCGGCTTCCATCCACCATCACATCATACCCCAGATTCTCCACATGCCGAAGTTCTCCCGTAAGTTCATCCACCTGGATGCGAAACTTGAAGAACAAGACACTATCAGACTTATCGCTTACCACCGCATAAACATCATCATGCAAATGAGTAATACCACTATAGTTTCCAGCTGGTACAAAACGGGGATAGGATTTCTGAGGAAACTCTCGAACGACTGTCCATTGACCTTCCTCAACATCACCTCGCACCACCTGTAAAGTATCAGACCAAAGCACCTGATACCCGAAACACAAGAAACAAGTTAGCAAAATATTCCGAAGCATAGTTTACATAGCTGCATAAGTAAGAACAAACTCCATCGTCAACTCAAAGTCCACATTTACCGATTTATGCGACTTCAGGTTTTCCACTTCGCAATTCCAATCCATCATAGGGTCGAACGGTTTCAGCCGCATCTCTCCATATTGCAAATTCTCTGCCGAAAACAGTTTATAGACAGTTTCTTTAGCGCACCAATGAACCAGCAAAGCATCCAGACCTTCAGCCTTTTCATCCCTTCTCAAAAACTTGGAAGCAATACGCTCCACCCTATCATTATAATATTCTATATCCACAGCTACAGAACGGCTTTTAGAAATAATGACGGAAGCAAAGCCCCGGGTATGAGAAATACTGATATTAAACTTGTTGAGCAAAGGTTTGCCGCACTCATCATGTGTGATTTCTCCGATTTTGCCTATCTGCTCCTCAGAATATCCAGCTATCAGAAGCATCTCTCTGAGTAAAGCTCTGACTGCAAGAAACTCCAACTTTCGCCCTTCACTTTTATAGAGTTCCAAATCTTTAATATAAACTTTCATCCAAGGATAGCTCTCCAGAAAGTCGCTTACAGACTCTCCGATTTGCCACAATCCCAAATGTACTCCAGGATAAACTTCTCTTACGTTTATTAATGCCATAACCAATTGATTTTATAGGGGACAAAATTACGAAAAAAAATCGAGAAAAACAAAAGAGAGTCAAGATTATAGCAATCTCGACCCTCTTTCTTATTATAATCAATCTTAAAAAGCCTCAACAAATTATTTACCGGGAAGAACCACCACTTTGATCCTACTGATACGGCGTTCCTCAACCCCCAAAACCTCAAAAGAATAATTCTTATATTCGATTTTCTCATGGATACTTGGAAAATCACCCTTGATTTCAAGCAACAATCCGGCCAAAGTATCGGCATCGCCTTCCACTTCCTCAAATTCCTCATCATCAACATTCAGAATCTTGCAGAAATCAGTCAGCAAAGTCTTACCCTCAAAAATAAATGTATTATAATTCAACTTGGAGTAGAACTTTTCCTCCTCATCATACTCATCATTAATTTCGCCTACGATTTCCTCCAGAATATCCTCAAGAGTTACAATGCCGCTCGTGCCGCCAAATTCATCTACCACGATGGCGATATGCACCTTATTCTCTTGGAACTCTCTCAGCAAATCATCAATCTTCTTGGTTTCCGGCACAAAATAAGGCGGACGAATCAGACTCTGCCATCTGAAAGAGGCCGGTTTTCCTAAATGAGGAAGCAAATCCTTGATATACAGAATGCCACGAATGTTGTCGGTATTGTCCTGATAAACAGGAATACGGCTATAGTTATTTTCCACGATACATTTCAGAACCTCAGGATAAGTACTGTGAATATCCAGATCTACTACATTCTGACGGCTCGTCATTACCTCCTTGGCAGTCTCGTCACCAAAGCGGATAATACCCTTCAGCATACTCTGTTCGTCCTTGATATCATCCTTGTCTGTTAGTTCCAAAGCCTGTTCCAAATCATCAACACTCAAGATGTGATTTTCCTTCTTCACTACCTTTTCGGCAAGCATTCCACTTTTCAAGAGCACATTTTCCAAAGGCCAGAAAATCTTACGGGCAATCAAAATGCCTCCTACAAAACGCCTGCAGAAAAGTAACGGATCCTTACGACTATACACTTTTGGCATGATTTCACCAAAAAGTAAAAGAAGAAACGTAAGCAGAACTGTAATAATCAGAAATTGCAGCCAATACGCTTTTGCTCCAAAATGAACTACACCAGCAAAAACATAGTTTAAAAGCATAATGATGGTGACGTTCACAAAATTATTGGCGATGAGAATGGTAGCAAGAGTACGCTCAGAATCCTCACGCAACATCAGAATCTTACGGTCTGTTTCTGTTTTCTCATCTTCCAGTTCATCAACATCTGTAGGTGAAAGACTGAAAAAAGCGATTTCAGAACCACTTGCAAACGCAGACACCAACAGTAATACTGCCGCTAAGACGGCAGCAAAAACAACCCCCAATGAAGGCGATGAAAAAGCAACATCATCAAAGGCCTCAGTTATAGTTGAAATATCCAATTTTATATATTAATTAAAATGGTAAACTATCTTGTTCCTTCTCTTCCTGAGAAGTCTGAGCCTCAGCTTTGGCAGCAGTTTGGGCATTACTTGCTTCATTCGTACGTGAAGCAGCAAACTTGGATACAAGCATTTCCATATTATCCACGTAAATCTCAGTTACATATCTACGTTTCCCCTGCTTGTCATCATAGGTACGGTAACGCACCTTACCCTCGACATAAAGTTTGTCACCCTTACGCACATACTTTTCTACATATTTAGCCAAGGCACGAAAAAAGACAAGGTTATGCCAATCTGTATGATCAGGCACCTGCATACCATTTTCCAATGTATATCCACGTTCTGTTGTCGCAAGAGAAACCTGCGCTACAGCCTGATCAGCATCATAATAATGAACATCAGGATCCTTCCCGACATTACCAATTAACATAACCTTATTCATATCAAAACATTTTTAATGAAATTATTTCCACATTCCCAAATAACGGAACTGGAAATTCTTACCCTTTGCAGAAGGGAACTGGCTTCTGGAATCTACCCTACCACGGAGATGCTCTACGATTCTCTCATAGCAATCTATTCCAGACATAGCTTTAACGTCTGCCACAAAATGAGTGTCACGATACTCAAATTTACCTGTAGCAGGCACCATTACAACTCGCTTGAAATCCAGCGAACCTTCATACCAACCCGGACGCTCTTCAGTCAAACGGTTTACAGGACTTGCAGGATTATCATGACGCTCAGAAGGCACAGTACGCAAAGCCTTCTTATCCTTAAAATCCTGCATACATGCAGCAGCTGTCTTAATGATAATAAAATAAACTCTTGGGCGTACTTTATATCTTTTAGGATAGCATACATCACTTGCAGCATAATCACGGATATCTGCTTCCAAATCAGGATTCATTCCTATTTCTGGAATTTGACTTAAAAAATCTATCGCTTGGTCGACAGAAGAAACAAAGGTTTCCTTATCGAAATATCTAATATATAAATTCATAGTGGGTATGTTTCTCTCTTTTTAAATATTAAAGAAAAAAGAGCGGAAAACGGGACTCGGACCCGCGACCCCAACCTTGGCAAGGTTGTGCTCTACCAACTGAGCTATTTCCGCAAAAAGAAGGTGAAGAGGAGGAGACTCGAACTCCCACGACACAATTGTCACTACCCCCTCAAAGTAGCGCGTCTACCAATTCCGCCACCTCTCCAACACTAAGCTAATTTAAACATATGTGCCCAAGACAGGACTCGAACCTGCACGTTGTGAAACACACGCACCTGAAACGTGCGCGTCTACCAATTCCGCCACTTGGGCCCTAAACTTAAACCTATCTTGATTTAATACAAAAATGATCGAGCGGAAAACGGGACTCGGACCCGCGACCCCAACCTTGGCAAGGTTGTGCTCTA
>OBTM01000065.1_pt1 | contig 20541 bp, 17 predicted proteins | sample 1494911 | NCBI WGS metagenome assembly OBTM01 (sample SAMEA3360697, study PRJEB22359) | human gut metagenome | biome: ENVO:urban biome; feature: ENVO:human-associated habitat; material: ENVO:feces | place: Bangladesh | collected 2011 | reverse complement strand
CACTCGCCCGTGACCCTCTCTTCGCCCAGTCGGTAGCCGACAAGATAGCCAACGATCGCCCCGAGGTGAAAGCCGCTCGCGACGCAGCAGCCAAGCACAAAGCCGAAGCCGACGCTCTCATCAAGTACATCATGCGCAAGGACAAGCCATCGACCAAAGCCCGCGTAAAGGGCCTTACCGACCGTATCGCCCAACTCCGCAAAGACTACGCCGACATCGTGACTGAGGACGAATTGAAAGGCTACGAGGCAATCCTTCTTAAAGTGAAGGAAGAAGCGGATAAAAGTAAAAAAGTAAAAGAGTAAAAGTTTCCCAAAGGCTTAGAAAGGTCTAAAGAGGCCAAGTAAGGCTTACAACCCATTAACTTCAAAGACCATGACCCCATTCCACCAACTAAAAGACATCTGCACCACCGCCTGCCACACCCGCCACGCTTGTGCCGAAGGCTATCGTGCCATGCTCGCCACCGAAAATATCAGTCAACTAATGGCTGTGTGGCGAGCCAACTGGGAAGACCTCGTTGAGAGCAAATACGCCGACATTATCAACGAACTGCTTCCTGCTCTCTACCCCTCACTAAAGGAAGAAATGAACGCAGCCGGCATCTACGTCAACGAATGTCCGCAGACAGCCCCCGAGTACGTCCTTGTCATTGTTACCGACTACGATACCATTGTTGACATAAACGATTATGCCCGCTGCTACATCTTGGGCAAAGCCACCGTCCATGCGTGGAATCACAGTCAGGTGTATAGCGACCGTTGTGACCAAGCCCTAATCGGACTTCACGATTTTGCCTATGGCCATGTAAGCAAAGGCTGTGTGCATGCCGACACAGCCGCCCGCCTATGGACTACCGCCGATGCCGTTCTGAATGGCAGCGTGACGTGCGAGGCACACGGAGGCACCGTAAAGGCTCTCTCTTACCGCAAGCTCGAAGCCTACGGCGACACCAAGGTTTTCTGCAAGACCGACCGCAACATCACGCTATACGGCAACGCCAAAATAATAGTATAACAACAAAGGCTCAGAAAGGCTCAGAAAGGCCCAGTAAGGCTTATCATAACAACCAACCAACATGAACAGCAAACTTACCATTCTTGCCGACGGCAAGCCGCTCGCCCTAAAAGAAGACGCATCCATCAGTATCGAGTTGAGCAACCCATTGTTCAACGACACAGAGATGTTCTCCTATCCCGTGGAGCTGCCCATCGAAGGCAACCGTCATTTCCTCAAAAACGTGGATGATGTTAGTAGCGACATCCGCCCCATGAGCTACGAGCATACGTCGATGCAGATCATTGCCGACGGCGTACCCTTCGCATCCGGCACAGCCATCATCCAGGAAGACGAGCGACTGGAAGACTCCCTCTCGCTCAACGTCGATGCAAGTACACAATCATTCTCCGACCTCATTAGCGACCTCAAGTGCAACGAGGTGCCTATACCGTCTAAATATAAGGACCAGCTCTTGATAGGCGAGAAGATTGACAAGGTGGACGTGAGCGTGAACTACAACACGAGCGTTGTAATTAAACACGAGGGCAAGAAAGGCAATAAGGAGTATGGTTCGGTGGGCGAAGACAAGACCGAAGCGTCTTTTTCTCCGCAAGCTCTCGGTTTCTCTTACCCGGCACAATGTGTGGAGGAAGGCAACAATCACGAAGCCAAGCTGAAGAAGACTTACACCTATCCGCGCGGCAACGAAGTGAAGGTGCCCGAAGTGCTGAAATCGTATATCAACGTGAGCGACCCTTATCCTCTGAAGCCATACTGCAATGCCCGTGTGTGTTATAAGCATTACGACCTTGCCGAAAACGGAACGACATCCGACAGCGTTGTGAAGAGCATTCACGGTCGCAACAACGAGAACAGCTTGAGCACAAAGGAACAGGAGATGTACGAAGACCGTGGTCCTATCTGGGTATTGGATGCCGACCGTCCTCAATCGGGCATTTGCTTCTATGTGCTGTTCTTCCTCGACTGCCTCTTTGAACATCTTGGCGTACAGTTCGACAATTCGGCTCTTACAGCAATCGGCGACTTGAACCGCTTATGCTTCTTCACCACAAAATGCGCCTACAATATCGAACCGCTTTATGCCAAGGAAACCTACAAGGAGAACGACAAAGAGGTTATTGCCGGACTGAAAAAGAAGGGCGACGTAAAGGTTGGCTTTTTCCAGAAACAAGCCAACAGCGAAAAGGAAGTCGCAAACCTATTCGATGATGTAAACGCATGGCTCAGTTCGCGCGGTTGTGGCGGCAAATTGAAACTCGAAAATCCGAAAGACAAGAGTGTCCAGGAGGTGAAGTATCGCAAGGTTACGTATAAGGTGGTAGAGAAGCCGTATTACGGCAGCTTCTACAACCAAGGCATGTTTAAGGACACCGAGGTTGTGACGGTGGAAGATGATAGTTGGACCACCGTCACTGTAGGCACCGATAAGGTGGCAAGCATCACTTGTAAGAGTACCGTCAAGTCGGCGCAGATGAGTGCAAGCATCTTCCGTATGTATGCCAATGAGCAGAACTTCCCTGCTGAGTCGGTATCAGACGTAATCAGTTCGCTTGAGCAACAGTTCGGCATAAAGTTTCATTACGACTACGAGCAGAAGAAAGTCACGGCCTATCTCATACGTGACGTATTCCGCAAGCAGAACCCTACGCCTCGCGATTTCCACGCCCAGGTGCTCTCTATGGTGCCCATGACGGAGAAGATAACCGGTGTGCGTGCCGGATATGCAGCCGAGAGTGAGGCGAAAGAGCAGAAAGACAACGTGAAGAACCAAGTAAAGGATTTTAACACCGATTACGACTATATAGAATATCCCAAGGACCGCACCGTGACGAGCCTTACATATAAGGACATCATTCATCGTGTCAAGAATACCGAAATGAGCGTGTTCGTAGACCTTCAGACGGGCAATAAATATCGCGTGAAGATAGACAAAGACTTCACCGATGCTGGCGACATGAAGCCGCGACTGTTTGAGGTGGCAGCAATGAAGGGAGTGGAAGTAGGTGATTGTTCGACAATAAATGAAGACTTCATTCAGGAATTTAAGTCATCGTTCGTTCCCGTCGGTATGGTGGATGCCAACTATCGCAAAGCCTTATCGTCAAGCACCGGTAGCAAATGCGCCACTGACAACGCAAAACAGCCTGCCGAGGTGGGTAAGCAATACAGCGGATATGAGTTTGTCGAGATAAACGGCTCTTACGCCAAAACCCAGATGGCAGCTCTCGTTGACGAGGATATGGAGCATGAGTTTGTCAAGCAGTACATCAAGAACACTATGTCGTCAATGGTAGCCGACTTCTACGTCACCGAAGAACTCTCGCTGCGTGAGAGCTACGATCCGTCTTCCACCGATGACGGCAACTCGCCCCTTCAGTCATACGACTGGGGATTGTCGGTGGCCATCATGCGAGGTGGCGGCATCGACGCTACGCACGAAGCCTACGACTATAACTATGACGGCTTCGGCAACTCGAAGTGGCGCACAAAGGCTGGCGACTATGCTCTGACAACGGATTCCATCGACCCATACGGCAACGAGTATGATTACAACGGCATTGAGCCGGGCAACGGTAACGAGGAACGCTTCTCACTGAAGCCTCGTGCTTGGGTGCAGCCCGAATGGGCAGACGCTCCGCTTGTGGTAAACACTCCGTCAGTAAAGAACCGTGGCTACGTAGACGTATTCCTCGTCGATTACATCTATTTTCTCCTTCACCGCAAGAAGTATTACGTCAAGTGTCTCGCCTCCGTAGCACAGATAGCCGACATTCAGAACCATTGGAAAGAGTGGTGGAACATCGACGGCAAGAAATGCCTAATCAACAAGGTAAATGCCGACGTGACGGCGAAGGATGGAATGGGAGAAGTGGAAATGGAAATCTACAGCATTTAGTATTTAGTATTTATTATTTGAAGCAATGGCAAGTTTTCTTAAATTAAATTCAGGCTCGGTATTCAACGGCAACCCTATCGTCTTCACCGTCAATTCTATTGTGCTTGACGGTTCGCCTTCGTTCCATCGTATGATATTCGAGGTTAAGTGTGGCGTTAGTGGCGGCAATTACGAAATAATAAAAATGTCGGAGCCTATCAACAAGGAAGACGGCACGGCTGTGACGATTGACATTTCGTCAGCTCTGCGCTCGTTTCGTGATTCGTATGAGTATTCGCCCGAACCTGGCACAATGCCTGTCGTGAAGTTTAACGTCTCGGCATACGACGAGTATATGATTAACGGCGAACTGTATAAGTCGGAACCTGTGTCGTATCTCGCTGGCAAGGATGTGAAGCAGACCTTGTTCGGCGGTTTCTCCGATTACGACCGTCTTATGGCCACAAAAGACATTATGCCCGTTAGCCGCATGACTCGCAAGCCTACCACCATACCGCAGTTGGCTTGTGTAGGCGAAACCATCATCTACGCAGATTCTTACACTCCTGCTATCGACTTCACCACAGCCGTATGGGATGCACCCGAAGCCAAGGCTTTCACCATAACCGATGAAGGACAGCAGACCATAGGCGACATTAGCGTTTACGCCATGCCGCAATCGGAAGCCAGCCGTCGCACGGAGTTCCGCTTCATCAATTCATTCGGCGTATTGGAGAGCGTCAGTGTGCCGAGAGTGTACAGCAAGAAACTTGGCATTACCACCACCAACTACACCGTGACACGAAAAGAAACCCTACGCTCGTTCTCTCGGGCAACAGTCCGTAAGCAGAACAACCAGGAGGAATGGAACTTCCTGACCGATCCGCTCGATGAAGCATGGCTTGCATGGTATCTGCACGAATTTTTGATGTCGGAACACGCATGGATAAACATCAACGGCAAATTCCTGCCTTGTACCATTACAGCCGACGAAGAAATCTCGTTTGACGATAAGACTAAGGAAACGATGCACAGCGTGTCGTTCACGGCAAAACTCGACTTCCATGGAAGCACAATCATTTAAATTAGGAATTACGAGTTAGGAGTTTTGAGTTTTGAATTAGGATTTGGTCGTTTGCGTATGTCCGCACGAATAGAGTGTTTTATGCTAAATTCGCAGTAGAAAATTAAACTATTATATGACACAAGCGACAACTAAAGACTATTGGATTTCTCCTTATGCGCTACATATAGAGCGGAACGCGTTAGGCTATCCCGACTATATCCAGGCATCGTGTGTGAGCGGTGCCCAAATACTTGTGTATGTCAAGGACATTATCGGATACGATGCCGGACATAATTATCGTCGTTGGCCATTACAGGCTTCACCGACTGTATTTAACAGTCATTCGGAGAAGTACGTATATGCAGCTATTCCACGTGATTTCAGCTCTACTGAGTCGGCACGAATCGTGTTTCCATCGGAGCAAATTGACATTTATGGCAAAAACGTGAAAGAAGAACAGATCGGCAATGAGAAGTACTATTATATCTTCTTGCAAGGCGTTCTTACTTCTTCAGGCGACAATGGTACGGAACAACGTAAGTGGAAGTCTGATATATTCTCAGGCTATCTGTCCTCTAACGAGGCGTTTTCAGCAGGTATGGTCGATACCGTCTGGTACAAGTACGAGACTGTGAATGAACTTGTAACGTTCTTGAAGGAAATAACAATGAAGGCGGGCACTTGGTTTCGCGTTTTCTATGCCAAGGCTGTACATATCGTTTCCGGAGGCAGTATTACGTTTGATGGACAGGGGTCTGTAAACGGCATTGCTAAAGAGGGCACTTCACTTGACTCTGAAGACAGAATTGTGACTCCTAAATATCTCGATGATAATTCCTTGTCGAGCGTACATGACGACATTGCGCAGGGAATAATCCGCTTTATGCAAGGCTTGAAGTTGGGCAACGGTGAGAAGGGCATCGACGCTAAGGGCAATGCGGTGCTGGGCGACGTGAGGGGCGGCAATGCTGTTCTGAGCGACGTGGTGGTAGACCGTGTGCATGATGCCAAGTCGACTCCTGCGGAGCGTGTTTCTGTAGGTGCGCAGGGGTTTGACCTGTATATGGGCGAGGACGGCAAGAGTCACTTGTATGTGGACTACTTGACTACTCGCGTGAAAATGTTTGCGGCGAGTGCCGAGGTCAGAAAGGTGAGCTATTCGGGCGGTACGACTATCTTCTCGAACGCTGGCTCTACTATCGTTAAGGTGGCTTACATATTCGACGCAACTGGCTCGACGGTGATAGCGTATAAGTGCTATGCCGCTGCTGACGACGGCACGACGAGGACTATGAACTGGTGGCACGTGGGCATGATGGCTCTCTGTCAGACGTTCAACGTCAAGGAACAGAGGGATGGCAAGGCGCTTGCTAACCGCTATTACTGGAGACTGGTTGTTGGTGTAGGTCAGGAGGTGCTGGCTGACGGAAAACTCTACGATTATGTGATTCTGTCTAACGTGAAGGACTTTTTTGGCAGTGACGGCGTACCCTGCTATGGCATAAAGCTGCTTGCCGACGGACAGAACAACGTGTTATCGTGGGGCGGTGTGGCTGTGTCGGTAGTCTCAGACAATGGAATGACTTCGTTCGCTTCTGTGTTTGACGGCATTGAGGGCGGCACTCAGGACGATGGCGAAAAATACATTGCTTCACGTAAATTCTACGGCTACGAACCTGCCGAGGGCGGCGGAGAGCCAGATGCTCCTGCTGTTAATGACGTGATTGTGCAGGTGGGCGACCAGGTGCGCTGGAAGAAGTACGGCAATCTTATCAAGCTGTCCACTTCTACTGAAGACAACGCTACGGATAACGCCCCTGCTATCGCTATGTATCACGGCATGGGTGCTCCGTATGTTGACAAGAAATCAGGAAATACGAATCCTTATCAGTGGATGACGCTGACATCGCTTGATTCGCCAGAGCTGATACTGAAGAATGCCAAGAACTTCCAATTCTTTACTAACGACGACCCAGAAGACAGGGTCAGTCCTATAAGCACGACTTATGAGATAATAGCCAGTTCAGACACTCTTGTGCGTAACCCAATGACGCAGACTGTGACTCCTGCCGACATTACGTTCAGCACCGTAAAGCGATATGGCAGCAAGACGGAGACGTTGACTACTGTATTTTATCGGGCGAAATATACTACTCAGGATGATGTGACGCATGAGGGACATTTTGTGTCTGCTTTATCGGAACTTGAAGTAAATCTTTATGACATAAAGGAGATAACTGTCTTTGCGCATAAAGGTATAAATACCGTGTTGACTTCCCGTAACATTGCCGTATTGACCGATGGAGAAAAGGGCGACAAAGGAGATAAGGGCGAAGACACTTTGTCGCTTGTGGCTACGCCTTCAACGCTGGTATTCGGCACTGACGACAAGGGCAAAGCTCGGGGACAGGCTGTTGTACAAGTACATTTCTCTGTTGGCAGTTCGATTAAGAATTTCATGAACGCACCTGTTTTTAAGACGGAGAACTTTGAGGAGGGATATATTCCGACAAGACAAGGCGAGGAAATGGTTATAATAGATGCGTCAAAAATCAAGGCGCAGAAGATAGTTGATACGGCAGACGGTACAGAGCGGTATGTGAGCTGCACGTCGGCATCGGTAACAATTACCGACACACTTAACGGCAAGCAGTATCAAGTCAAGATGCCTATATTCGTTGACGTGGAGAGTTATATATCGCGCATGGAAATGACGGCTAAGCAGTATAAACAGACGTTTGAAGAGCTTAAGCTTGACCTCGGGCAAGATAATCCAGAAATACTCACTAAGTTCAAATCGGTTATTTCGCAAAGAGCTGATGGTATAGCTTTAGAAGTGAAAAAAACAAATGAAGGTTTGCAGCAGGCTGGCATCTATCTCGGCAGTGGCGAGATAAAGATGAAGGCTGAGAAAACCAAGTTTATAGACTCTAAAGGCAACGAGGTGTCTGTGTTTGACGAGAATGGTCTGAATGCTGACCTTATCAACGCAAAGCACGTATGGGCAAAGAGCGAGAACGGCACGAGCACGGTTGGACATTTCGGCAATTACGAGATACCAGATTGCGAGGTCAGTAAGGGCGTGTATGCTCCGCTGTTCGTGGGTTCGGCTACGGCGGCGAAAGCTCCGTTCTATGTCGACAGCACTGGTGCGATTAAGGCTACGGCGGGTGAGATAGCTGGATTTAGGATTGCAGACAATGGTTTGCGGGCTGGCTTTGAGAATGTAACAGACACTCTGTTTTTGGGCAATTTCGCTGTGTCGTTTGTTAGTAGCGATAAAAAAGATGAGGTACGCTTGGGGTCGAGAGTCATAGCTTCTTCAATTGGTGTGCCTCAGAGTGGCTTGTATGTCAAGTCTATACATGATTATGATAAATACACGTCAATCCAGATAAATATAGGTTCGTATATAGAAGTCGGTGGCAAACAATACCTCCCTGCCGTCAGAACGTTGCCCGACGATGATGAAACTCAATACATCAATGGTAATCACGCTTTGTACATACAAAAAGGTGATGTAGTAGGTTTACGTCCAATGTTGACGGTCGCTAAAGAATCACGTAATATACTAAAACGTGAGTGCGTGATAATGTGCATTCCTCCAGAAAAAACAACTATTATCCTCACACTACCAGACGACCCCGAAGTCGGGCAGCATTATACTATCATAAACAAAACTGGACACTGGAAAAATGGTGCAAATGGAGGCATTGTAACAATCCAGTCACGTAAAGGCAAGGGTAAGTCAATATTTAGATTTTCAGCAGAAAACAGCTGGTCTTTCGACATTGTGCAGATTTACACTGTCACTGAAATCTGGTTTGACGGCGACAACTGGCTGTTACAGTATTATGCGCAGTATTGATTAAGCAATCATTAACACAAAAATAATATGGCAGATATGAATAAAAAAGAGCAAGTAATCAAGGTTGTGCTGACACCGGCAGGGTCGGAATGGTCGGCAGAGAGAGAGTATGAGCGTCTTGACTACATCAGCGACGGCAAAGCGGTGTGGGTGAGCATCAAGATTGACGCTGCGACGGGCAAGAACGTGGGACATCCGCTTACGGACACTGCCTGGTGGAACAAGTGTATCGACCTTAGCGAGGCGGAGAACCTTGCGGCTGCTGCGACAGATGCTGCTAACGCTGCTGCGACTACCGCCAGCAATGCGGCTCAGGCGGCAATGGATGCCAAGACGGCGGCGGAGGCGGCTGTTTCCGAGGCAAACAAGGCTACGGGGGCTGCCAATGCCGCCACATCGGCAGCACAGGCTGCCACTACTGCGGCTAACGATGCTACCGCTGCTGCTGAGAAGGTGAACGCTGTGCTTGGCGACGACAACGTGCTGAAGGTGACGGACAGAACTGGAGCCCAAAAATCGTTGGAACTGGTGTCGCAGGCTGCGGCAACAGAGATGGCGAAGAAGGTGGAGCAGAACGCTGCGGACATAGCCGAACTGAAGGAGGGTGTGAAGGACTATTATGTAGGTGAGAACGACGAGGTGACGGGCGACCCTCACTTCAAGAACTGCAAGGGCAACAAGGATTTCTTGGGCGAATGGCATCCGTTCCTCATCGACCATACCGACAACACTGGCGAGGCTACACACCCTGTAGGTCAGTTGATGGACAACAATCACTTCCGCTTTGTGTCGGGTGCGTTTGCTCCTACTGTGGGCATAACGGAAGAAATGCGTGCTGCTTGCGACGTGCAACTCTATACTGATGCGGAGCATACACAGATGCTGACATTGAAGAATGGTGTGGTAGTGACTGACAAGGCTGGTGGGCATCCATATAACGCTGCCGAGGTGTACAACTCGCTCGGCTTGGTAGACTTGTACGACGGCGATGGTAACAAGGTGCGTCAGTTGTTGCCTTGGGAGACTACCGAGACTAAGTATTCGGTGATGATTGGTCGCTACGATACTCTCTACCCAGTAGACCGTCAGACTGGCGAGAGCGGTAAGGTGCTGACGGGTATCTTCAAGCGTCAGGTGCGCTATGACGGCATTGATACGGGCAAATATCCGCTGTTGGGCACGGCTCTGGCTCCATGTTCAGTGACCACTGTGGGCAACAAGACTCGCAACTTCTTCTATGCGTATGCCGTAGGAGATACAAACACAACGAACGGAGCGAGCGGAGCTGGCGAGAATATGTGTTCGATGTATGTAAACGATGGTAGAACATATCCTCGTATATCGGACATGAATCAGGTGAGCAACATGCAAAAGGGACGTGCCAATAATGCTGACACCAACGCGCCCCTGCCCTTTGCCGAGGGTGGTTATCATGCTATAAATACCTTCTTGCTCAGCATGGAGCTGCTGTATGGCACTAAGTACTTGCACGATAATAATCTTTTTGGCTCGGGTATTTCAAGCAATGATGCTTGCAACTCGGAGAATACATGGCTCGGCAATGGCGGTGTGCGATGCAAGGAACAGGGCACGGAAGAATGGACATATTGCCGATTTGGCGATAGCACACCATTTGGACATAACGAAAAGTTGGAAAAGAATAACTTTTCGTGGTTCGTGAATTACTATCGCCCCAAGGAGCAGTGCATGGAGAGCCAGATGGCAGCATCGTGGGCAGCAGAGTTTGGAATTGCTGAGAACACCGAGTATGAGGCGTATGGCGCAACTTACAGATATAAGAACATAACGGGCGTAAAGGGCTTGGCTGATGGTGTTATGAACTGTAAGGTGTATCGTAAGAAGATTGGCACTTGTAAGGGCTACAAAGACGCTAACACGCTTGCTACATACGACCTTGAGCTAAGTCTTAGAATGAGCCTCATGCACGGTATGAACGTCAGTGGTGATGTCTTCGCCTATTGGGGCGGTGGTTGTGAGATGGTGGGCACTAACAAGGTACAAACCGATGGCAACTACAACACCGAGCAGTTGACGAAGAACTATATAGACTTCTATCTCGAGCCCAACCAGTCGAAGTGGGTGAATGAATCTGCTGTCAGCAAGAATAATCTCGGCACATTCGGCTTCGAGGCGGTGTATGGTAAGATAGGTGTTTTCGGTCCTCCTATTCTGTCGGACGGTTATTGTAAGAATAGACTTGGACATACTCCGTACAAGATTGCCGACGGAGGAAATATGGGCAGTTGGCAATGCTTCTACTCATGGGCATTTCCATACTGGAGTTCTACTCTCAACCAGCGCGTGCGCATAGCCGTCCGTTTGCGTGGCGTTGCGACCCATGCGGCATGTTCCGCGCGGTCTCTCCGTGCTAACTACTCGGCTGCGCTCACGAACGTGACTACTGGCGGTTCTGCCCAGTGTCGCATCGTGCAATAGGCGCAGCCGGGTGCAACCCAGTGCAACGTTGGGCACCCGGTGCAACCGGGGCCCTCTTGCTAAGGGAAAAGTGAAGAGGGAAGATTGAAAAATCCAAATGTTAAAAGAAATTATAGAAAAATGGAGAAAGACCAGAAGATATTTCCTCAAAACCAGGACAAGCTCGGCATGAGGGCCGAAGCCTCTGAAGCCTGCATGAGAGGTGATGCCATCCTTATAGATGATGGCTAAAGAGGTTGGTGTCCCCGAGCCGTCCGTTTGCGTGGCAATGCGAACAATGCGAAATGTTCCGCGCGGTATCTCAATGCTAACAACTCGGCTGCGAATACGAACGTGAATAATGGCGGTTCTGCCCAACGTCGGGCATCATAAAAGATGCAGAACTAATAACACGGGAGCACCACTCTCGCTCAGGAGAAGCAGAGAATATCAAAGACAAGGGATGTGAGCGTAGCACGATGACTGTACGTGATGCAGCGGACGTGACCGAGAGACATTCTGACGGACAGACAGTTCCGTCATTTTTTAGCCCGACACTGATTATTAACAGCGGAGCAATCCGCACAAAACATATTATTAACGTGCATAGACCCAACTACATACCCTTCGTTGTTGACGACTTTAAGAAAGCCGTTGAAAGTGCTGCAAAAGGTAGAAAGAAACGACCGGAAGTAAAGGAGGCATTGAAGGATGTAGACGGGTTCTGCGCAAGTATTAAACAACGTCTCAAAGATGGAAGTTGGCGTAAAGACATCAAGTATCGTAAGCTGACCAAGGTGAACAACAACAAGAAGGTGAGGCACATCGACGCTCCTACGTTCAGAACTTTAGTGTATGAACATCTGCTGAAGAACAAACTGGAGCCGATATATCGTAGACGTGACCCACTGGTGTCCCTCAACTGCAAGGAAGGTTGTGGTATAACTCCATCGGCGAAGCATAAGGAACTGAAAAGCAACTACGTGCTGCCAAGAGTGAAGCACCTGTTTTACGATCTGCGCGAAATGAAATGGATTGTGACAGCCGACCAACGACAATGCTATATGCACGTAAAGCCGAGCGTGTTCCGCAAGGAACTGAAATACTTGATAGGTGACAAATGGCTGATAGACTTTGCCGTGGAGCTGTGCTTTGTTGACGGTCAACTGCCTGTAGGCACACCGACGAGTCCGCTTGCACACCACATACTGATGTTGAGATTTCACGAATGGCTGTGTCGTAACACCGAATGGCGACTGTGCTATGCTGATAACTGTATGGTGGCTTGTCGTACTAAGGAGGAGGCGCAGCAGATGAAGTGGCGGATAAGGCAGTATTGGTGGTATGAACTAAAGATGAGGGCGAAGCGTGGTGACACGAGGGTGACGAGTCTCAACGACATGCGAGGTCTTGACTTCTGCGGCTACAGAGTGATACGCAATGATGGCAAGCACGTGACCGATACGAAAAAAGGCTATTGCCTTATACGCAAAGACACGTTGCTAAGGGCGAGAAAATGCGAGAGCAATGAGTCGTGGGGCAGTTACTTCGGGCTGATGCGACATACTGACGGATTCGGAGAGATGGTGAAAATTGAGAAAGATATGAAGCTACGAGAACTGACTAAGAAGATTCGCATAGACCGCAAGATGGACGCTCCTAATATAAAGCCATTGGAGTTGGCACGTAGCGGACAGGCGTTCACTGTCTTCGACTACGAGATACGCAAGAGCGAGAAATCGGGCGAGCCTAACTGGATAAAGATGCTGATAGGTATGCCGGAGGTGACTGCTGATGGTGAGCTGACGGGCAAGACAATAGCCAGAGAGGTGCATGGTGGCATGATGGGTATCGTGGCGTGGATGGTAGAAGCCGAGAAGGAATACGGCAAGAAGAATCTGTTGCCACTTGAGGATGTTCGTATTGTGGACGAATGCGGATATATCTTTGAAGGCTCGACTAATCAGATGGAGTACATTTGAAAAGTAAAAAGGTAAAAGAGTAAAAAGACTCTTTGGGAGTAATCAGAATTATAAAAAGGGATAAATTCTTAAAAATTAAAGATTATGGAGAAGTATTATTTTAATGAGGCACAGCCACGATTGACTGTTGGCGATGGTGTTGTTCTGCTGCTTATCAACGGTCAGGAGAAGACGCAAATAGAACGTCCGGAAACTTTTATTTCTGACTTGAAAGATATGTGGGCTGTGGTGGAACGCAAGGTGTGGGTGTATGACGGTGTGCGCCTTGAGACTGGCGGCATGACTTCGGAGGCTGCGCTGACTGCTGCCGCACAGAAGATGGTGCTTGCGGAGATTGAGAAGCACGACACATCATCTGCTGTGAACGGCTTTATCCTCAACGGACAGCGTGTGTGGCTGGACAAGGCTACGCGTGTAGGACTGATGAACTCTACTACTATCGCTAAGGCTATGGGACAGCCTACAACTACGCTGTGGCTTGGTGATGCGAAGTTGGTGGTGGAGTGCGACAAGGCGATACAGTTGCTCTCGGCACTGGAAATGTATGCCCTTGAGTGCTTTAACGTGACGGCGGCACACAAGAAGGCGGTGTCGGAAATGAGCACGGTTGAGGAGGTGCTGGAGTATGACTATACCGCAGGCTATCCGGAGATGCTGACGATGAATGTTTAAGTGAAGAGTGAAAAGTGAAGAGTGAAGAATCAAATAGTTAAAATATAATTTAATCTGGATATTATGATTTTACTTGCTGTATTTGCAGAGCTGCTGTTTTTGACGATGCTCTGCGTGGTGATTAATAAGTACGGTGTGCCGGATATGGTTTCTTCTATCTACTACTTGCTGGGCAAGAGAGGTTGGGTGTTTCAGCTGGTGATGATTGCGTTCGGCATACTGATGATGGTGTGCCTGCTCGACAGTGGACTGGGTGTGCAGTGCCTTGCTTTCTTGGCTTGCGCTGGACTGATGTTTGTGGGTGCTGCTCCGAGGTTCTTGGAAGAGAGTGACCGTAGGGTGCATAAGACGGCTGCTATAACGAGTGCTATGGCGAGTGTGGCGTGGTGTCTGACGGTGGACTGGCGGTTTGTATTCACGTTTGCGGCGTGGTATGGCATGTACTGGATATGCAAGGACAAGAACAGCAAGCCGTGGTTTATGGCGGAGGTGATGGCTGTGATGCTGGTGCTGCTGACGTACTGGAGTGGAGTGTTGGTGTAACATTTAAAAATAGAGATTATGGCAAATATTGAGACTATTGATGTGCTGAGACTGCCGAAGGCGGACAAGGTGCTGAAGGGTGACACGCTGCTGCTTATCCGTCCCAAGGGAGACGGAACACAGGAGTGCTATCGTGTTGAGGGTGCAGACTTCCGTGGCGAGGACGCGTATGACGTGGCGAAGGCTGGTGGATATACGGGTACTCGTGACGAGTGGGTGGCGCAGATACAGAAGGTGAGTATGGTTGACATCGGGTTTGACGAGGAGAAAGGGGCGATAGTAATTAGGAGTTAAGTGAAAAGTGAAAAGTGAAGAGTGAAAAATCCAATAGTTCGATTTTTAAAACATAACGATATGAAGAAGATAGTAAGAGGTAACGATTTTACGTTGCGAGTGCCGGTAAGGAAGATTGTGGGCGGAGAGGCGGAGAAGTTTCCGTTGCCTGCTTGCGAGGAGGTGGAGGTAAATCTTGTTAATGCGTTCCGCCGAAGAAGAATGGCGCATACGATAGGCGTGGAGGATGACTCGCTGCTTGTTGTGCGAGTGCAAAGCTCGGAGATGGCTCTTGGCGCGTATGCACTTGAGGTGAAGGGCAAGCTGTTCGGTTGCGCTTGGCGAAGCAATGAGTATGAACAGATAATGCTTGTTGACAACAATGCCCAGGGTGATACGGTGTTCGAACCGCAAGAGGGTGAGGACAGCGTGGAGATGGACACGGCTGTTGTGGTGCTGCCTCCTACCGTAGAACTTGGCAACCTGATAACGGGGGCAAACGAGGCTATCGAGAAGGCGAATGTGGCTACGGAGAGGGCTAACGCTTCGGCTGACAAGGCGGACAAGGCAGCTGCGGAAGCAAAGAAAACGGCTGACGCGGCTGCAAGCGAGGCGAAGGCTACTGCGGACGCTGCTGCTGCCGAGGCGAAGAAAACGGCTAATGACGCTGCTGGACTGGCTGTTACAACTGCTAATGATGCCGCGACCGATGCAGAACAGAGAACGACCGCTGCCATTGCCGAAATGACTAAGCAGACGGACTCTACGCTTGCTGATGTAAAGCAACAGACAACCACTGCCATTGCTGATGTTAAGCAACAGACGGCGGATGCTATTGCGAAGAACGACCAAACTACTGGCGATGCTGTAGCTAAGGCAGACAAGGCAACAATTGATGCTGTTAAGGCTAAAGCGGACGCAGACATAGCAACAGAGAGGGCAAACCAGGCGGCGGAGAGATGCGAGGGGATTAGCGTGGAGTTTGACGAGGAGAGAGGAAGTTTGGTAATTAGAAATTAGGAGTTACGAATTAGGAATTAGGAATTGGTCGCCTTTGGCGATTAGGAGTTATTGATTTTTGAATTTTAATTATGAAAGTTAGTGAGATTTTGATTGACAAACTGAAGCATTTTGAGGGGTATCGGGCTAAGGCGTACCGATGCCCTGCCGGTGTGTGGACGTGTGGCTACGGGCATACTAAGGGTGTGACGGCTCGCACGGTGTGCGACAAGGCGAAGGCTGAGGAGTGGCTAAGGGCTGACCTTGCGCCTATCGAGAGCTTTTTGTCTGCCGTGCCCGAGGTGTGTAAGTCACAAGGTAGGTTCGACGCTTGTGCTGACTTCTGCTTCAACCTGGGCACGGGTGCGTTCCGTGGGTCTACACTTTTCAAGCTGATACAGAAGAAGGCTTCGGTGGCTGCTATTCAGGCAGAGTTCTTGAAGTGGGTGTATGCAGGTGGTAGGCAGATGGTAGGCTTGAAGAACCGCAGACGATGGGAGGCCGCCCGTTGGGCGGAATGTTGAGTTAGGAGTTAGGATTTAGGAATTGGTCGCCTTTGGCGATTAGGAGGGTAAAAAAGAAGGCTGCTGTCCTCACGGATAGCAGCCTTTAAGTTTTTAACATTTTAAATACTTTATAGAATATGAAATTCTAATAAAATACTTTTGCAAAGGTACAATATTTTTTCTTACTTTTAACCGCGGAAAGCGCAGAAATCGCAGAAATTATTTTTAAAAACGAATTGCACGAATTTCACGAATGTTTATTCTACTTTCTGCCATACCCATGCCGATTGTGCGTTATCCTCGTTGTAGAACACTATTTCGTTCTTCTCTCTTACGTAGATATACGAGCGTGATCCGGTTCCCTGCGTGAGGTATATGTCGAAAGCGACGTGTCCGTTCTTGGTTGTGCAAGTCGTGGTGTTGTCTATGTCTATTTTTGGAGCAGTAAATCTAACCTTACCCTTTTTCCCTATCGTCATTGTGAATTTAGCAGCTGTTCCGTCCGACGCGTATGCTGTTGTCCACCATGTGCCTACGAGAGCACCGTCGTGGTCGGAAGCGTCGGTATAGTCAACGAATTCGTTGCCGGTGCCGTAGCTCACCATATAGCTGTTCAACTCATGCGGGTCGCCGTTTGGTGCTGTGGCCTCGATTGACTTGGTATTTTTGCATAGCTTGTTGATAGTTAGCGACCCGTATAGAATATCGTTCCAATCGAATCCCTTGTATGCGCCAGATGTAAATGCGGTGATTAGTTTGCCGTTTACGACTGCCCATGTGCCGAAGAAGTTTGACTCGGCCCATGTGAGTGACCCCGACGTGACTTTTCCGTTGCTCATGCACGACACCAGACGGTTGCGGTAGAAGCGGTACTCGCTGCGCTTGTTGTTGTCGAGATACCATTTATATCCCACAACGTAATTCTCCACACGTCGTTCACTGATGGTGCCGTCATCGTCACCGTCGCTACTACAGCTCGCTACACTCGCACCCACGGCAAGCAGCATTGCTGCCATGAGCAAGAAACTGAAAATCTTTTTCATACTTTAATATTTTTATACGTTAATACTTTCGTAGGTTTGTATTTTACGCCCTGCCCCACCCTATCATGTCCGATGTTTCACGCACGTTTTTCGTACCTTTATTAGTGGAAAGTTCGAGGTGTCGGACTGGAGCGAACAATCAGTGAATAACAAGTGAATATGAAGTGAATATGCAGTGAATACGTTTTCGGACGTTTTCGGCTGATTTTTCGGTCATTTTCGGTTGTTTTCCTATGGAATGTTTCACGGATTCTCGTTGTCGGTTCACGCTCACGTTTTCCTGTCAAATTTTGTTTTATTATTAAAAACTTTGCAGCCTATGCCAAAAGTTCGTTTTTCGACTGACATTCAGTCTATCTCAGGTAAGTTGTGCTCCCGAGAGGGCGTGATTTACAGTGTTAACAAACAGACGGGCGAGACCTATCGTTCCGACCGTCACAGTCATCACGATGCCAACACTGCCGAGCAGCAATCCCTTCGCGCCTCCTTCAAGAAGAAGTCGCAGTTTGCCGCTTCATGGTGGAAGCAGAACCGTCCTGCCGACAAGAACGCCAAGGGCACGGAGGCTTACCTCGCCGTGATGAAGGCGTACAAGGCGCAGCACAAAATCGGCAACCCTTACAGCTACATGCGCTCCCTCGTCACCGACGACCTCAAGGTCATGCTCTCAGGCAACGACCTCACGGGTGGCGTAGTGGCTGGCGGTGGCTCCACCACTGAAGGTGGCGGCGGCGTTCAGAAGCCTGGTGGCAGCGTGTTGGAGCCATAACAGCTCGTCCGTCTGTCGCTACTGAGCGAAGCAAAAAGCCACGCTACCTATCACAGGCGGCGTGGCTTCAAACCAAAATAGTAATCACAATCTTTAGATTATGAAAACATATCTTTATTCTGCCGCCACGCTTGCACTTATCTTAGCTCCGCACGATGGGCAGATTGTCTGCATTTGAAAATGTTTCGGCACAACTCGTGTTTGCCATTGGTCCTCGTCGGGAAACAACTCGGTTATCTTCACTCCCAATGCGTCGGCAATCTCATAGAGGTTGCTTAATGACGGATTGCCGTTGATGCGTGAACTAAGAGTTGGAGCAGTTATAGAACGAGTATTATTATCTTTATCGGTACGAGTAATCCTGCTTGCAAGTTCGTTAAGAGAAACGCCTTGTTGTTGCATTATCTCGGCAATGCGCAGATTATTTCTTTTTCTTTCCATGATAATATTGCTTTTCTCCATATTCTATAAGTATTAAAACGTTGATGCAAAGGTACGCTAAATTAGAATAATTTGCAAGCCTTTTAGGATAAATTTTAAATATCTTTGATTATTTTCTTTCTTTTATTTGTTATTTTTAGAATTTTTCCTTATCTTTGCAGCGCAATTTTTTAATAAGAATATAATCAAATTAGTAATCATTTAATTTTAAACAGTTATGGAAGAAACAACAGTGACCATCGACTTAGGCAAAGACGACATTCGTATTGCCGCAACTTCAGTACTTGAATATCTTAGCATCTATCCTCCTATGGAAGATGAGCGTAACATCGATTTTAATATGGGCGTTCAGATGCTCTACGACATTCTGAAATCTATCTTTTAATGTAGGCGACTATGGATAATCCTATTATGCCAGCACGTAAAATCTCTGCCGCGAAAAACATCTTTCGTGGCAAGATTTCTTTGAAACATTGTTGCTTGAGTTCCAATGAGCGAAATTATCTGACTATTGCCGCCACTGCCTATCTTGCCAATCCTAATACGCTTCTTGATATAGAGAAACTGGAGAAGATGACAGAATTTCTTATGGGGCAAAAACGTAGGCATCGTGTAAGCGAAGGTGTATCTAAGTTCTATTCTATCATTCAGGACATGGCTAATGATGGCGAGAAACTGAATTTTGATGATATTCCTATTCTGCCATTGTCGGATATAGACAGACAGATGGCTAAACTTCTTGAGCAAAACTACACTAAGCAAATGAACGAGCTGAGGAAAGAGAATGATATTTGCAGGGAGCGATACCGTGAGTTTGTGGAGTCGTTGGTAGTGCAACAACGTAAGGAGGCGAAGGAGTTTTTCGACAATAAAAAACCTTATGAGCGGAAACGTGAGCGACGTTTCGACTTTGAAGTAAGAAACAAGGCTTACACCAACGAGGAGGTTGTCGCACGTTTGCATGAGTTGTATGGCGACGATTACGACTATACGCAAGTGAATTACAAAAACTGTAGAACGCCCATCACGCTACGCTGCAAGAAACACGATGTAGAAATCTCTCGCACATTACCAAACTTATTAAAAGGCTGGGGATGTCCTGCATGCAACAAAGAGCAGGGCAAAACGTGGGCTAATACCGTAACTAAGACCTACGACCCGGCACGTCGCTCGGAGCGTTGGACTACGGAGCGTTTCATAGCCGAGTCGAAGGCTTATCATGGAGAAGGCATTTTTGATTATTCGCAATGCCGTTACGTCAACAACGACACCCCGGTTACGCTTATTCGTATTGCAGATGGGGCGGTTGTAAGGGTTCGCCCTTACGACCATCTTCGCCACGATACCGACTATGGCATTGAGCAACGATACTATCAAGGAACAACAGATAAAGAGAAGATCCATTTTCTTGTAAGACAGTTGGAGGAAAACATTGACAATCCTATATATGTGCCTATGCAGACAATAAAGTATTCCAACAAACGTTTTAAGTGTATCTGTCCGCTGCATGGAGAGTTCTATGCTTCATTGCACAAGATACGTAGTGGTCATTGCTGTCCCGAATGTGACAATAGCGGAGAGAGCGTAGGAGAACGTAATGTGCGACGCTATCTGCAAAGCAACAACATCAACTTTATGCAGGAATACCGCATTGAAGATAAAAAGTATTTTGATACGTATGTAAGGGTTGATTTCTTTTTGCCCGACTTGAACACTATAATAGAGTTTCAAGGCGAGCAACATTACGGAATAGGAAACAAAGCTATAACGCATGGCAGCACGAAGTGGCAAAGTCAGAAGAAGCGCGACAATCACTTGCGCCGCTACGTAGCCGACCATAACATTCGGCTCATTGAGGTGCCATATACTTATCGCCCAAACGTTGATGCGTTCCTTGCCGAGCGAGGCATAGCATAAGTATTGCTTTCGTGCAAACAGATGGATGAAGAGCGAAGCCTACTTTGCTTCGCCCTTCTCCTCTGCATACTTCGGGATGTTGGTGACGAGAAATGCTGTGGCGCAGTTGGGGCATACCAATACCTGACGTG
>OBTM01000060.1_pt1 | contig 21939 bp, 28 predicted proteins | sample 1494911 | NCBI WGS metagenome assembly OBTM01 (sample SAMEA3360697, study PRJEB22359) | human gut metagenome | biome: ENVO:urban biome; feature: ENVO:human-associated habitat; material: ENVO:feces | place: Bangladesh | collected 2011 | reverse complement strand
GAGCTAAACTCAAAGCTTGCTTATTTGGAGGATAAAAACAGAGTTTTAGCAGACAAAGTGCTTGAAGTTACGGACAAATACATAAGCGCCATCGAGCGTGAAAACCAAAACCTTAGAAAAGCGCCCGTGACGATGCCTTTATATCATAAAAAAGGCACTCATCTAAGCCCCGATGAAAAAAATGAGATTATCTCTCTTTATAAAAAAGGCATTTCGAAAGCTGAGATTTCAAGGATAGTCAAAAGAAGCGACACGGCTATAGACAACGCGCTTAAAAATGAGTTTTTGTTTTAAAGGATAAAAAATGAGTAAGCCGGTTTTTCAAATAGATGAGTTAAACTCTCTTAAAACGTATCTTATGAGTCTTCAAGCCATAATTCAAGGCTTTTATCTGGGGTGTGACGAGATAGATAGCGAGCTTTTAAAAGAAGCTTTCGGTGAGATATTTTTTGGGATGTATGATAGGATAAAGTCTTTGGACGAAGTTATAAAATTTCTATGTAAATAGGCTCATTAAAGTGAGCCTAAACACTATTTAAATATCATCTTCGATTTTTTCTAAAATATCTTTTTGCAGAGTGCTTTCAAGATTTCCTTTGTCATCCACAGGTAAAAAAGGTCTTGCAGGGATGCCTCTTTTAACAGAGCCGAACTGATGAGTAAGTCCGTATGGAAAGCCGCGCGCTTTTGCATAGCTTTCAACTGTTACGCTTTTATTATCAGCTTTTACTCCCCAGCTGTCTTTTAAATTTTCACTTTCTACTAAAATTCTTTTATCTCCATGAGCGCCGTATTTTTTTATAAAGCCTTTTTTTAAAGACCTGCCGCCTTTTTTAAAAGCTTTTTTCTTACCGCCTGCATAGTTAAATGCAGTAGTTGCGGAAATCGGCTTCCATTTTTCACCAAACGGGCTAGCTTCTTTTTCAAAGCTTTCGTCTATTTTGGTTCTTATCATTTCACCTATTGCTTTTAATGTAGGTGCTAAATTTCCAGTCTTTTTTTCAAGTTTTTTTAGACTTTTTTGTATTTCTTCGATGCCTTTTACTTCTATTTCCATATTTTATCCTTTTGTGGTATAATATGCATAAGAATTCGCTGATTGATGGTCGCAACGAAGTAGCGGGTTGTAGCTTTCAGCTATAGAGATTGCGAGTGCAACTCTCGCCGTCAGCGGATTTTTATAAACTCTTTATGCTTCATATCTTGTTTATTTATTTTTCCGGCAGTTACCATATAATTTGTAACCCCAAATTTCTTTAAATTATAGTTTAAATCAACTACTATTTTATTTATCTTTTTAGCATCTTTAATTGACACAATTTATTCTTTTTAGTATAATGCCATTAAATAAGGTAGTTGATGCCAATAATGTAGTATTTGGCAACCCCCACCAACGAGTGGATAAGGTTGGTATTGTAGGTGCAAGTCCTACCGCTACCTTATTTTAATATAGCTACTCTTTCTTAATTCATCAGCCTTTAAAGTTTTGCCAATTGTTACCATATAATTTGCAACTCCAAATTTCTTTAAATTATAGTTTAAATCAACTACTATTTTATTTATCTTTTTAGCATCTTTTTCATCATCAAACCAAAATATTATATTTTTCTTATCTATATCAATGCTTACAGGAGTGTTTTCATCATCCAAAATTTTAACAATTTTTCTTATTTCATCAATTCTTAGGTCTTGACTATATGCCCCTTTCCTTTCAGGTCTTATATGTAAAATTCCTTTTTTATCACCCATAATATGTTTTGTTTTGGTGTCAATTTTTAAAATTTCTTTTGCTTTTTTAATTATGAAACCGGATAACACACCAAGCTGAAAAGCTTCTATGGGAGATTTTAAATTCTTTTTAATCAAAAGTTCATCTATAGCATTATCAAGCCCTTTTTGCCAGATATACACATTTCTTTGTTTATCAAATTCTTTTAGAGCAAGAGCTAATTTATCTTTATTTTTTTGAATTACATTTAAAACTTTTTTTGCTTTTTCTTTAAAAACATCGTCCAAATCAGCACCGCTCATATCATAAGCAAAATCTTTATCTGTTATATTTGGCGGAGTGTTATCAAGCGACGTTAAACCCATTCTTTCAATCTGCTTTTTAGAATATCCCCTAACAGTGCATCTACAATTCCAGCCGTTTGGCGGAAAGTTCTTTTTCCAAAACGGATCGTCTTTTTTTAAAATCACTCCGTGCATTGCTCTATGGCTTACTCTTGTGTGACTATCCAAAACCGCGCTGTAGCGGTAGTATTCAAGGCTACTTTCATCAAGGCTTTGTTTTCTGGCTCCGGCATAACTTGTCCTTATATTTGTATCAAATATCCTTTTTAAGCGGCGTGAGCCTACAAAAATATTTTTTACTTCACCGGTTTTTGGATTTTTAATTTCAACATCTCCCCACCAGCCGCTTTTTTTAAGGTGTGGGATAATGTCTTTTTTCCATTCATCAAAGGTTATGCCGTTGTGAAATGCCGTAGATAAGGAGTTTTTCATATCTTTAAGCAAATCAAGATTTGTCATTTTAGCTATCGTAAAAACTCTTTTGTGCGCTTCATGAGCTATCTCGTCATAATCAAAATGCACTTCGGGGCTTTTGGCTTTAAATTTTGCTACCAAATCATCAGGCTTCGCAAAAAAATCAATCATCGAAATTTCCTAAAATTTCAGCGTTTTGTAAGGCTTCAAACATATATTTTTCAAGTTCATCAGGAGCGATATCATTATACATTTTATAGAGTTTGTTAAACGCTTCTTCGTAGGTTTCGCTTTGCTTTAAAAAGGTGTTTAGGCTCTCTTTAATGTTTGTCTCAACACTCTTTAAAGGGCGTTTAAAATTCTCACTTTGCATAAAATTATCAAACCTGTCAAGCGGCTTTCTAATAGTCTTTGCATTTAGACTTTTTGATTTTATGCCTTTTGGAAGAGGCAAATCAAACTCTTTTGCCATATCTTCAAGGTCCATTTCATATCCCAACGAACTTAAAATTTGAAGTGTTTGAGCTCTATCAAGCAGATTTTTATCTTTCTCAAATTGAATATTTAAATTTACTTTTTTTCCAAGTCTTGCATAAAAATTTCTAACCGTTCGGGTTGCAAATTTAATGTCTGCATCGATTATCTCAAAGCGGTTGTTTTCGTGGATTTTACCTTGCGAGTAGCTTCCGTTTGAAGCTGTGTTTGAACTAAGCACTGAGCCGTTTATACTTTTTGCAATTTCGGCGTCACAATAACGGATAAACTCCATAAAATCAGCTTGACTTCCGTGTCCTTCAAGCGTTTTTATGATATCTTGCGCGCCTAAAATGACATAGCTTCCGCTTCTTAGGTTTTCAAAGGCGTCGCTCATAGCCTTCAGCGTTTTATCATCCGCATTTTCGGTTTGTCCGATGAGCGGAGGAACGCCTAAAAACTCTGCAAATTTTAGATAAAGACTTAAAACGTAGTGTTTTGCATAGGTTATCCAAAGTGTTTTTAAAATTGCGGGCTTTGAAGTTATAGCTATAAAAAACGGCTCTTTTGCGACAAATCTTTTTTTGCCTATTTTAAGGGTCGGTTTATTTTCTTCAAACTCAATGTATTCTCTTCCAACAGTGCTTACTTTTAGCTTACCCTCTTCCAAATAAAGCTCTAAAAGTGAAAATCCAAAAAGCCTTGCTTCAATACTTGCTTTTATGATTTCTTCGATATTTTCATCTTCGTCCTCCCCAAGATCGTGTGTAAAGAATTTATTCAATATTGAATTCGTTCTTTTTTCACACTCACTGCCAAGGCTTGTGTCTTTGTCTATGAGCAAATTAAAAAGCGGGAAAAGCTCCTGCTGATTTTTGGTCAGTAGTGCAGCCCTTACTCTTCCTGCGGTAAGCTCTGTATAATAGCTCATATCGGTTTTAATGTAATCTCGTTTTGGTTTTAAAAAGTCTCTTAACATTTTTTAAGCTCTCCTATTCGTAGTGGCTGATTTAGCGCTTTTATTATCTATCAAAAATTCTCCTTAAAAAGCTTTTTCTGTCGTTATGTTTTTTAATAAAGCTATTAACCTTTTCGTAGTCGAAATTCGGCGCTTTTGCTATACGCCATGCAAACTCAAGACTGTCAAGTCCGTCATCGTGGGCTGATTTTGGATAAGTATCAAGTTCATCTATAAAGGTAGTGCTAGATTTATCAATCAAAATTACTCCGTTGTTGATTGGAGGTGTAAGACTATCAATCCTAAGTTCTTTTGCTACCGTGTTTTTTAAAGAAATTATAGGCAGATAAATTCTAAGTTCCGCAGCTCTTTTTTCAATGTAATCTTTAAAAAACTCTTGAAAAGCTACGGTTTCAATGGCGATTTTTAAAGGGCGGTTAAGTCTTAAAATAGCTGCTGCTTCGCTTATGATTCGCTCAGCCATAAGCTCCGGTTTTAGTTTTTTCATTTTTACTTTTGCATAAAATTTACCCTCAAAAAATCCAAGAATACAGACGCTGAAATAATCGCCCTTTGATTTTCCAAGGCTTGGATCTATTCCAATATAATAAGCCTCACAAAGCGGCATTTCATCAAATGTTTGATAAGAGCTAAAACTAAGCTCATCTTCACTAAGCGGGATTTGCTGGTATTCGCTTAAAAATGCGCCTTTGCTTGCTCTGTATTCAAGGGCGTATTTATTTTTGTTAAGTTTTGTATCATCTAAGATAAACTCATCTAAACTAAACTCTTCCAAATCAGGCGGAAACCGTAAAACCAAAGGAAAGGTAAAACACTTAAAATCAACTCTTTTTTCAAGACGGTTAAGTAAGCAGTCATAATGCAGCGTTGTGCCGATTACCACTATGTTATATCTCTCATCATCTCTTGCAGGAAGCTTCATAATGGCTTTTTCAAACCAGTCATAAAGCTTGTCTCTTTGGCTTTTGGTTTTTACATTTTCATCATTTTCCAAATCATCGCAAATAATTAAATCGGGTCTGAAACCGCGCCAGTTCTCGCCCCTTATTTTTGTTCCAGAACCATAAACGCTTATTTTAAAAGCTTTTTTATCCGCATAAAATACTATTTCATCCTCAGTCCATTTTGAGCCTTTGTCAATGTTAAAATCCTCTATAAATTTTGTGTTTTCCTCAAGCTCTGTTTTTATAAATTCAAGCGTTTTTTTGGATAGATTAATAGTAGCCGATACGATTACGGCGTTTCTTTTTTTACCTAAAACAGCCATTTCATAAAGCACAAAAAGCCTTGAAATAAGGGTTGTTTTTGCAGCACCCCTGTAAGCTTTAAAAAGCATATTTCTATTTTCTTTCATCAGTTTTGAGCTGTTGTCATAGAAAAAATTTCTAAATTTTGAAGTTTCGGGTAATTTTACATGGTGATTAAAATAAAGGCTTACCATATCCCTAAAGCTTTTTTTGGCTTTTTTAATGCGGCTTTTTTGCAAAGGATCGGTAACTTTATAAAGTCCTTTCAGTTTTGACCTTAAATCCTCTATTTCATTCATATTTTTAAGGTCCTTGCTAAAATTTCATCGGCATTTTTTGCCAAGAAATTCATCACCGCTTCGTTATTTTCTTTTTTAGCAATATCTGCTATTTGGCTTATTGCCTTGCTTATGCTTTCAAGGATTTTGGCTTTATCGTCCGTTTTTACAGGGGCTTTAAGTTTGTAGTAGGTGTCCGTGTATTCTTTTAGGATTTCAAGTTGTTCAGTGGGTTCAAGTTCTTTGATTTTGTCAAATGCAAGCTCAAAACTATTTATAAGAGTTAAAATAAACTCGTTTTCGCTTAGGCTTGCTTTTTTTCTGCTTGAATTTAGCGCCAGTGCGTCCCAGTCAATTCCATTGTTTAGATCTTCATTTTTTCTATTATATATAGTCTGCCTTGTTACGCCAAAAGTTGTGGCGATGTCTGTTACACTGAAGCCTTTTATATACATATTTCTTATTTCATCATTCATTTTATAAATTCCCATATCAAATTTTTATTATTTGCGTTTTTTAGGCTTTTTATTTCTTTTTTATATATTCATATGCAAAAGAAAAGATTTTAAATCCTAAACGCACCCTAAACACATTAAAACTCATTTTTAAAAATAATCTTTGTTTGGTTTTAAGGGTAAAAAATATTTTTGGTTTAAGTATAACTTTAAAAAAGTTTTGTTTCACTCTATATAACCCCTATTTAGAATGATTTTGATGAGTTTTTCACATACAATAACGCTAAAAATTAAAAAGGAGAAAGGCTTTGCAAAAAGGTGTAATAGAAAAACTCTTAAGCCTTAATTATAAAGACGGGGAACTGATAAAAGTAAGCCCCGTCGGGGAGGTAAAAGGGTTAGATGGCAGAGTTTTCAAAATAAATGCTGCTTCTTTGATAGAAACAATTCAAAAAAACAATCTTGACATCGTCCTAGACGAAAATCATAGCTTTGCAGGTGCAATAGGCTGGTTTGGCAAAGATAGTTTTGTGGAAAAAGAGGACGGTATCTATGCAAAACTTGAACTGAATGACAAAGGCAAAGAGCTTGTAGAAAAAAGAATTTACAGATATCTAAGCCCTGTGTTTGATACGGACGGAAGTGAGGTGACCGGACTTGACTCGGTCGGACTGGTAAATAGACCAAATTTACTTAACAACGCGCTAAATTTTAAAGGAGAAGAAATGAATGTAAAAGACAGCAGCGAATACAAAGAGCTTTTAAAAGAGCTTGAAAAAATCAAAAAAGAAAATGAAGCCCTTAAAAATGAACTTGAAAAGCTCAAAAAAGATAGCACACAAGAGAAAAATGAAAAAGCTGAAAATGAAAGCGATAAAAAAGAACTGAATACAAGACTTGAAAATATAGAAAGCAGCCTAAAAAGTATAACCGCTATTTTCGGCAAAAAAAATCTTGAGGCAAATGCAAAAGAGTCTTTGAGCGAAGCTGAAAAAAATATTGCAAATATGCTTGGGATTAGCGAAGATGAATATAAAGGAGCGAAATAATGGCACATTTTGAAGAGACGGCGATTGGATTTAAGGCGATTTTCCAAAAAACATTCAATGATACGAAAAGCGAAGCCGACGCTATGGCAATGCGAATCGTAAGTAACGATTTGAGCGAAAAATATGTTTGGCTTGGAAATTTTCCGATGATGAAAGAGTGGGTTGGCGATAGAGATATTAAAAAATTCAAAGATTACGGATATTTGCTTGAAAACGTGCCTTTTGAGGCAAGCGTGAGCGTTCCGAATAATCATTTGGAATATGACAAAATAGGCGTATATAAGCCTGCAATCGAGCAAATGGCATACAATGCAAAAAGATTCGGTGCAAGTCTGGTTGCTGAAATTTTGCTTAAAGCCGACAGCAAAAACTGCTACGACGGAAAACCGTTTTTTGCGGCAGACCACGATATAGAGGGAGATACTTATGCAAACACGGGAACTGGCGTTTTAAACAGTGATAATTTAATTGCAGCTGAGGCTTTTATGAGAACCATAAAAGGAAATAAAAAACAAAATATGGGAGTAATGCCGACACACCTCATTTGCGGTCCTAAAAATCTTGCAAATGCAATCAAAGCGGTAGAAAAAGACTATTTGACAGGCGGTGAAGCAAATGCAACTTTTAAAAGATACTCACTTTTGGTTTTGCCAGAGATAGCCGATACCAGCTGGTATCTGATGGACCTTTCAAAACCTGTGAAGCCTTTTGTATTGCAAGTGGCAAAAGATGGAGTCTTTGAAGCAAGCAACGATTATAAATTCATGAAAGACGAAGCGCTTTTCGGTTGCAAAAGCTTCATGAATGCGGGTTATGCGCTTTGGCAACTTGCATATAAATCAACCGGCGCATAAAAAGGCGTCAAAATGCATTATAGCGTTGATATGTTTAAGGTAAGCGGGGATGGAAATACAGGAAAAACTGACTCTAAGAGCAAAGCAGAGCCTACAAAACAAAGCGGAAATAACAGAGCAAATAGCAGAAATAGCTCTAAAAGAAGCGCGGGAACTGACAAAAAACCTGCCGCTTCCTGAGCCGATATTGCTTGATATAGCAATGTTTAGACTGAAGCTTCTTTTAAAAATCGAACCAAATGAACTGGATCTCATTTTATATAAAGAAGCTTTGAAAATTGCCGGGAGTTTTAGCGTTGATGAAAACGGCGAAATTTTGAGCAATACAAAATACGGAATGAGAAAAAGTGAGTTTTAGATGAAAACTTTAAAAGAAGCCTATAAAACTTTAAAAGAAATTTTCCCGGAAGCTATAGATGTAGGAAGTGAAAACATAGAGCAACCCGGGCTTTATCTTCTTTTAAATTCTCTAAAAAAAGAAAGCATAGGGATAGATAGAGTAAGTTTTAAACTTTATCTTGCGGCAAGAAGCCTGAATGACGATAATTTGGGTTTGATTGACAAACTTGACGAAATAAGACTTAGAGCTGTTAAACAGGTAAAAAATTTAAAAGATGATTTAAGCCAAAGTTTAGAGTTTTTGGGTTTTAAAGACAGTCTTTATATATATGTTTTTGAAATTGATTTTAAGATTTTTAGGAGTGAAAAAAATGATAAATAAACTTTTTTATATTGTATTAGCCGCTCTTATTTTTGACGTTATTATTGCTTTTTATCAAAATTTTCAAATAAGGGCAAAAAACAAAGAAATTGCAGAACTAAGCGATAAAATTTTATTGTGTAATAATAAATTCACGCTTTGCGATGCCTATTTGCAAAAACAAAATGCAGCCATAAAAGATTTGAAATTAAAAAAACCTTTTGAACCTCCCGATACAAGCAAAATTGAAAAAATTTTTATAAAAGACAAAACTTGCGAGAGCGAGCTAAATGCGTATAAAAGGCTATTTGATGAGTGATAATTTGGTTTTTATGTTTATGGTTTTTATTACTTTGATTTTGTTAGCCGGGTGCTCGGCAAAAGAGCCTAATATTGTTTATAAAGATGTTTTAATTCCCGTTAAATGTGGTATTAAAATGCCAGTAAAACCGAAAAATAACGGTGATTTCGAAAGCCACAAAGCGCGTATGATTTATTACAGGAAATGTGAAAGTGCGCTTAAATACTGTATAGGAAAAGACAATGAATGAAAAAATCATAACCGAAAGCGGCGATTTTATAGCAGGCGCTGATAAATGGGGCACTATGAGCGTAACCGTATTTTTTGTAATAATCTTTTTGTTTTTGGTTTTTGGGCTTTGTTATTTTATGCGTTTTCTACTCGGAGAGATAAAAAGAAGTGTTGATGAAAATACAAAAGCCACAAGAGACAATGCAAACCTAAACAAAGAGATTGCAAAAGGCATAAGCGAGACATCGGAAAATACAATTAGAAACAGAGAAATTGTAGGAAAAATTTCATCCAAGCAGGATGAAATTCATGACGATGTAAAGGAAATTTTAAAGATTACAAGAGGCAAAAATGGCAAATTTTGATAAAAGTTATGATGAACTTTTAAAACTCGAATTTAACAATCCTAAAAATGCTTTGCATAAAAACCCGGGCGAAAACGGGCTTACATTTATGGGAATATGTGAAAGTGCAAATTCTAATTTCGTCGGCTGGATAAAAATCAAAGACGTGCTTAAAACTTGCGGACAAATGGAAAAAGCAAGCGAAATTTTATACAAAGATGAAACACTTAGACGCGATGTAAAAGAGTTTTATAAGGCTAACTTTTGGGACAGTGCAAATCTTGGCGCGATTAAAAACGACAGGATTGCGGATCTGATTTTTAAATTCGGCGTAAATACGCACCCAAAAACCGCTATTAAAAGAGCGCAAAAAACAGTAGGCGTAAAAATGGACGGCATAATAGGAAAAATCACACTAAAAGCATTTAGCGAGATTAGCGAAAAAGATTTTGAAACAAAATATAAAAAAGAGTTTGAAATTTTTTATATGGATTTAGTGAGAAACAATCCCGAAAAATACGGGAGATTTTTAAACGGCTGGTTAAATAGAGTGAAATTAAGTCAGGCGGACTTGGATTTTATTCATTTAGCATAAAAAAAATAAAGGAGAAAAAATGGCAAGAGTTTTAGCAAGAACCGGGCTTAAAATAGGAGTTGAGGATGTAAGCGGGACTTACAAAGAGCCTACGCAGGTATTGAAAATTACAAGCAACATAACGCCGAAAGTAACGATGGACGAAGTGGAAATTCCTAACTTCGGCTTTTACGGCGGCGCGAAAGATGTAGTAACAATCGCGGATTGGGGGCAAATGGAAATAGAAGCCACCACCTGCTTATATAAAGATATCGCATTTTACGATAATCTTTTTGCAATATGCAATCTTAAAAAAGATACCGATACGAACGGAAATTTTATCTATAGCCCCGACACGCACAGCGAAAAAACGGGAAGCGTTGATTTAATTCTGCCTGATAGAAAATTTAAAGGCAAAGGCGCAAAAAGCGGCTTTAAACTTAGCGGAAAAGTGGGCGATAAAGTAGAAATGACTTTTAATATAAAAGCGGCATACGACGGCGAAATCGTGGAACAGCAAAGCATTACGGATATAAAAGCGGGCGAAGCGCTTTTGATACGCAGGCTCGGAAGTATGACGATTAACAACACCGCTATAAATTTAAGCGAATTTTCGTTCGATATGGGAAACGTAATAAACTACGAGAAATTTACAAATATCGGTGAGTTTCATATGAGCGATTATGAGCCGAAACTTACCCTTAAAATGCGACTTGAAAGCGGCGGCGAGAGCGGCTTTAAAGAGTTTGCGGGCGGCGGCGTGATGAATTTCGAGGCTATTTTTAAAGATAGCGAGGGAAAAGATATTTTCAAGCTTGAAATTCCGCGTGCTAAAGTAAGCAAGGCGCCCGAATTTAACGATTTAGACGGCATTTACGTAATAGATAGAGAGTTTTTAGCCCTTTCAGATAAAGGCGACGACAACTTTAAAATCACATACTATAAACAAGCATAGGGGAATATAAATGATAAGAACAAAATATAACATTGAATTGAACATCGATGATGAAGTTTTTCACATAGAAGTTAGAGAACCTAATTTAAAGGAGAAAAAAGAGCTTGAATTAAGCGTAAAAGAAAGCAAAGAGCTTTTAAATAGCCTTAGTGAAAACGAAAATAAAAGAGCGAACCTAAACAGGCAAATAAAAGAGAACACAGAGATGATTGAAATAAATAAAGAGCTGTCTAAACAATCCATAAAAGATAAATTTTCTCTGTTTTTGGAAAATAAAACTCTTATAAAGAAAAACAAAGAGCTGAATTTAGAACTTAACAAGCTTAAGTTGCCTGATTTTACAGAAATAGATACGAAATTTGAAAACGCATTGAATATCAAAAACGAAATGCTTATAAGCGGAATTGATAAAGAGAAGCTCTTAAATGCATTAAAACAAAAAGGCATTAAAAATAGCTATTTTTGGGATATTTTGAGTAAAGAAATTGCAAAAGAGCAGGAAAAAAAGTAACCAGGCTTTGTGATTTTATAGCACAAAGCTATAAAAATAAAGAGTTACCGCCAACACCTAAAAATGCAGACGAAAAAGAGTTTTTTAACCTAAGAGGAATTGTTTTTTTAGAGGATGATTGGGAAAAAGTTATGTTTGATACTTTTTTAAGGGTTTTGGAGTTTAAAGATAGTTTTTATCTGAATTATGACCTTGCTAAAGAGTATTTAAAAGAGTATGAACTTGAAATAAAAGAGCATTACGAGATTTTAAAAACTATGTTAAATGCCCTTAATAAAGAGGTTTTAAAAGGAAGCGCGAAGTGACAAAAAATCTAAATATAAAAATAAATGTCGATACTAAAACAGGGCAAATAAGCATCTTAAATTATAAATTTAAAGACTTGACAAACAGCACCTCAAAAGCTTCCGAAAAACTTAAAAATTTAGATGGCTGCTTTGACAAAATAAGAGGCACTATTGTATCTTTAGTCGGCGGATTTCTAACAATAAAAACTGCTATGGATGCCTTAAACATAGCAGACAACTTTAAAAATTTAGAGGGACGATTAAGTCTTGTTTCAAATTCTCAAAACGAACTCATAGCTTCCACTCAGGCTCTTTTTGAAATCTCTCGCGACACAAGACAAAGCTTTGAGAGCACGGCGGGTCTTTATTTTCGCCTTGCCTCATCTGTAAAAGAACTTGGCTATTCACAACAAGAGCTTGCGGATGTCACAAGAACAATCAGTCAAAGTTTGATAATAAGTGGTGCTTCAGCCGACTCAGCGAACGCGGCTTTGGTTCAATTGGGGCAAGGTTTGGCAAGCGGAACGCTAAGAGGCGATGAACTAAACTCAGTCTTGGAGCAAAGCCCACGCCTTGCACAAATGATAGCCGATGGAATGGGAATAACCATAGGGGAGATTAGGAAAGTCGCAGAAGAAGGCAAAATAACAAGCCAAACCGTGATAGAAGCCGTAAAATCACAAGGCGAAGCTGTTTCAAGCGAGTTTGAAAAAATGCCTCTAACGGTAGGTCAAGCAACAACAAATGTCAAAACTTCCATTATGGAGTTGATTTCCGAGTTTGATAAAGCAACGGGAGCAAGCAGCACGGTTTCCGACTCCATAATGGAGATTTCCAATACAATAAGCAGCAACAAAACCGAAATAATAGAGTTTGGAAGAGATGTTTTCAGCTCTTGGAAAATGATGGTAACAGGAGTAATTCTTTTAGGAGAGGGAGTAATAAGCGGCTTTGATTTGATAATAAACGGATTTGGCGAAGTTGTAGCAAGAGCCGAGCTTTTAGGCAAACAAGGGCTATACAATATGACAAGTTGGCTAAGTGATAAAATAAATGATGTAATAGCTTTTTTTGAAGATGCATACAATAAAATAGCAAGCTTTTTCGGAGCTGAAATAAAAAAGTTTGATAGAGTGGATTTGAGGGTTGATTTAGGGATAGAGGAAAGTCTGGAAAAACTTAACGCCGCTACTGCAAAAACAGACGAAATAATCCAAAAAAGAGCTCAAAACATACAAAAATACACCGATAGCATAAAAAAAGATTTTGATGATATTGCAAATTTAAGAACCCAAAAAATAGAAAAAATAGAATTAAACACCAAAAGAGGGAAAAATACCGTTAAAGCACCCGGGCAAAATACATCCGGCAAAGGAAAAAGCGCAGAACAAATAGCAAGAGAAAAAGAGCTTGCCATAAAAAAAGAGCTTGACAGACAGATAGAATATTACAAAGCCATAGGTGATTTAACAAATCAACGCCTTAAAGAAAAAGAAAAAGAAACCTTGCGCTTAAAAGAGCTAGGACTTAATAACCTCCAAATTCAGGAGTATTTTGTAAAAGAAGAAACAAAATGGAAAAATGATGAGCTTAAAAAGCAGCTTGAAAACTTGGAACGCTACTACGAATTAGTCGGAGAAAAAGCAAAAGCCGGAAATGTAAGAGCTAAAATAAACGCTATGGATATGCAAAGTAGCGGCAACTACACAAACGAGCAGATTGCAGATGCAAATTTTGGAAGCGAGCAGCAAAAAACCAACTATGATACGCTAAACAGCGCTATGGGATATGATACAGGAATCAGCGGTGAGCTTGCGACAAGGCTGTCCGCAATTGATGAATTTCACGATGCCGAACTTGCAAGGATTACGGAGCACTACGCTTTGCTGGAAGATACCAAAGCAAATCATATTGCAAAAGAGCAGGAGATGGACAGACTTGCAATCCAGACCAATCTAAGTTATGCAAGTGCGGGATTTGACGCACTGGGCGGACTTGCAAAAATGTTTTACGACGCAAGCGGCGGCGAAAATAAAAAAGCCTTGAGAGCTTACCAAGTTATGATGGTAGGAAAAGCCATCGTAAATACTTATACCGCGGCAAGCAATGCATACGCAAGTGCAGGAAATCCATACCTTGGAGCTGCGCTTGCAGCGCTTGCAATAGCGCAGGGAATGGCGCAAGTGGCGCAAATTAAAGCGCAGAAGTTTCACACGGGCGGTTCCGTAGGCGGAGATTTAAAAAGCGATGAAGTAAATGCGGTGCTCTTAAAAGGAGAATATGTGCTCAATAGAGAGCAAACCAAACAATTAAAAGACAGCGCTGCAGCACCGCAAACCGAACAAGGCGGCGGAATAACAATAGTAAATACCGTAGATCCGCATTTGTTTGAGACTTGGGCGGAAAGCAGAAGCGGCAGAAAAATAATAAAAAATATAGTAGGAGCGTAAAAATGGCATATAGTAACGGCACGGCTAATGGAATGTTTGGGCTTTTGGATAAGATAAAAGAAACCGCCGTAAATGCAGGTTGGCAAGTTGTAAAAGAGAGCGTTATTCCATATACGAATATAAAGCGCGGCGGAGCGCATTTTACGGTAGAAAGAGGAGGGGACGCTATAAGCGAAAATCAAAGCGACAGCACTACGCACAATGTAATTATTATTTTTCCGCGCCCGATAAGCCTTAATTCTATAACATTTAAAAGCGAAAACAGTATAACGCTTAATGGCGTATTATTCGACCTTACGCGCGAAAAGATAGGCGACGGATTTACGGACGGCGCGGTATTTGGCGATGAAATAAAAGCCAAAAGATATATACAGGTTGAAGCGGTTACGAATGGCGCGACAAGCAATTTCGATTTAAATTTTACGTGCGATACGAACGCCATTTTGCAGCGGGACCTGGTAATATCTAACGGCGACGACGAAAATCAGGTAATCTTGAATTTCAGCGCCTTTATAGATACGAACGGGCGGACAAATATAGCCGCCGCTTCTTGCACGGGCTATAGCGAAAATTTGCCGATAGAAAAGCAGTTAAACGCAAAACTTTGCTACATTTTAGGAGATGACGGCGAAATAAAATATAACTTAAGCTTTAATAACAACAGAATGCTTTTAAGCGTTGCAATTTTTCGCCCTAATGATGCTACGCAAAAAAACGAGGTAAGACAGATTGTTTATCTTGGGCGTATAAGAATTTACGGCGGAGAATGGGCGTTGCCTGATTGTAATATTATTTTAGGCTCTAAAGAAAATTTGAAATGGAACGAATACAAAGGCTGCGGCATAACAAAAACGTTTATATATTATGCGAATGATTGGCGCGAAGCGGATACCTGCGCTTTTAACAGTGCAGTTACAAACGTCGCTAACTGCGATATCGTAAGCCCGCCAGGTGGCGAAATGTTTTCCTGCCCGATTGTTTTATATGACAAATATAATATTTTCGGCGAAATTGACGGGCTTTACAATCTTATAATGGCGGACGGTATAAATTACGGTGATACGATAACTATAGAAAACAATCCTTATATCGTGGTTGCCGATAATATAGGCTTTAACAAATTCGATACTTACGCTTTTAAAAAGGACTAAAAAAATGCAATACGAAAAAATAAATGTTTTTACGAGAGCGGAGCTTATTTTACGGATAAAGGCGTTGCTTGACGCCAACGGTTGGCAAACTTTTTTAAAAAGCGAACAGACGCTTTACGCTACGGATAGCCTTGGCGGTGGCGTAACCTTAAATTTCGAAGCCTACCACGACGACCCTGGCTACGGCAGAGCTTTAAGGGCGTCCGCTTACGCGTGCAAAACTATAGATAACGCGAAAAATTATGACGGACAGGACACATCCGAAGAGATAGCTTATTTCCAGTTTAACAAACCTAATATAAACGGGGCGGAATTCGGTGGCGGCTATATTTTTGCCGATAATAAAACGCTTATAATCGCGCTTGATATTATAAAATACAGGCAGGTTGTGATAATTTTTTCAAATTTAACTAAATCGCACGAATTCGGCGGGGGCAGAGTATGTTACGCAAGCGCGGCTACAAGCTCTTACGAATACGGACATTCGGAGGCTTATAAACATTCGTCTTATTTGCCGTTCGGTTATGGTTTAGGCGGGCAGAAAACGGCATTTTTTCTTGGTGGGGAATGGCAGGTTTATAAACGCGTGCAGTATAGAAGCGGTTATGGTGAATATAAAACGGATTTTAGAAAAGTTAAATTTATTACAAATCTTTTACAAAAAAATACGAACGCGAACAGAGACGATTTTAATCCTTTAAATGCTTTAAGCGCCGCCTCTTTTTTGGATTACAATAGGGCAAAAAGCTCTGCAAGCGGACTTAGAACACTTATAACGCCTAATTTTTTCTACAAAAATAATGAAAATCATTTCGTTTATGCAGGGGCTTTGGATTGCGTAAGAGTTTTTAACGAATACGGAAATCTTTATGAAAACGGCACGATTTTACATCTTGGAAGCGAAAAATTTCTTATATTCCGCCCGCACGAAAATCCAGGCTCTACAAGCCAACAATATAATTACTCTTTGGCGGTTAAAATTGTATAAGAATTTTATAAATCTTGCAGGATACAGCGTATATAAAAGAGGAAATAAAAACGCGGACAGCCTTTTTTATGCGCCGAATGTAGGTGTGATTTCGGCTTCTACGGGCGGGATAATCGGACACACGCAAAATAAGCCTAAAGAGATAAAAAACAGAGTTGTTTTATCGACTGTGTATCCTTACCACGATAAGGCGATGTGGCTTTATATCTGGACGGACGATGACGGCAAAAAGACGGATTTAAGCAGAAATTACGATTTTAAGAATATTACCGCCGCCAAAGAAATTAAATTTTATTTAAGAAATGCAGCTTTAAACGATATTACGTTTAACGGCATAAGTTTAAGCGGGGAAATGAGCGAAGTTAAGCTTTTCGGCATAAACAGCGGCGATGTTTTCAAACCGTCGCAATACCGTATAATAACAATCAGAGCCGAACAGCTCGGCGATTTGCTTATAGACGGCACTTTGAATTTAAATTTCAGCAATAAGCAGATAATTTCCATAACTTTAAGCGGCGAAAGGGCGGTTGTATTTTCTTATTTGCCAAATTACGAATACACGGAAAGCAAAGAGCTTAAAACGGATATTTTTACGGCGCAAAACGGCAAGGAATTCAGGCGCGCGAAAAGAAGCGTGAGCGTCAGAATTGTGAATTTCGGCGTTATTACAAAAGAGATTAATAATGCCATAGAGCATCTTATAGGCTTTGGAATGCATAAGTTTATAATGCTTCCTTTATGGTTTAGTTGCGCTAAAATTCTAAACAAGCGCGGCGAAATAACCGATAAAATAAAAACTGACAGCCTTAAAAATAAAGAGTTTGAAGCTGGCGGGAATATAATTCTTTACAATAATTTTAAAGACTATGAAGTAGCTAAAATTTTATCTATTTATAAAGACGAAATAACGCTAAATAGAAAAGTATCAGCTAGAAAATTTATCTTGCCTTTAATAAAAACAACACCTAAAGAAAATGTGCGCTATGAATTCAATAGCGAAAGAAATATTAAATTTGAGCTTGAGTTTAAGGAGATGATTTAATGGATATTTTATATTTCCAGCCTCTTTTAAGCCCCGAGATAAGCATAAATGCAGGATTTAATCTTTACGGCAAAGAAAAACTTGCCAAATATGACCCAAAGCCAAATGCAAGGACGATAACGCATAAATATTATTTAAGGAATTTAGGCGAAGCGCGCAAACTTGAAAACTACTTTTTAAGCAAACAGGCAATGCTTAAAAGCTTTTTTATACCTAGCTATAAAAGGGATTTTTTAGCACTTGATAAACAAAGCGCACCCATAGATGCCATAGATATACAAAACACAAACGGCGGATATGCGGTCTATAATCAAAGCAGATTTATTTTTTTACCAAAATACAACTTTTCTACGCAGATAATTGACATTAGAAAAGATACGAAAAAAGATTGCGAGGTGATGATTTTAAAAGACACGTTTAAAACTGATATTACGGCGGATACTTTGATAATGGAGCTAATAAACGTGCGCTTTGACACGGACACTTTTACGCTCTCAAAAAACGGAGCTGTAGGCTATACAACGACACTTAAATTTAAGGAAGTATTTTATGAGTGAAAATTATTATCTTTTCGAGTTTGGCGCTATGCTTGACAGATACTTTTATACAAGCGCGCAAATCGATATTAAAAAAGGCGACAAAATTTATAAAAGCGAAACAATTTTTTTAAATGAGCTTGGAAAAGACAGTTTGAATGATGATGCTTCTATCAGTTGCGGATTTGATTGCGAGCCAATCAATCTTTATAAGGATTTTAATCCGAGCACCAATATAAATGTAAAAATTATGGACGCAGATGAAAGGCTACTTTTTTACGGCAGAATAGCAAGCGTGGAATTCAACGCAAAAGACGGTAGTGCCGCAATTAAGCTAAGCACTCTTGGCGCACTTATGAAAGGCAAAATCCCGACACGCACATTCTCACGCGAGTGCGGATTTGAGCTTTTCGATGAAAACTGCGCTTTAAACAAAAAAGATTATTCGCTTACGCTTCTTGGCAAAGACTGCGAGTTTTTGGAAAATTTCACGCAGATTAAAAGCGCAAAAATCGGTGAAAAACCTGATGGCTACTTCTTAGGCGGCTATGTAAGCTTTAACAATCAGCACAGCTACATTATGCAGCATACTGGCGATACAATATTTTTAATGTTTCCGCTTAAAAAACTAAATAAAAATGTAGTTTTATACGTGTATGCCGGGTGCGATAAGCTTCTTAATACCTGCAAAAATAAATTCAACAATGAAATAAATTACGGCGGTTTTCCATTTGTTCCCGGTAAAAATCCCGTAACGCAAGGATATTAAGATGGGTAAAAGTAGCGGCGGTGGAAATCAGGTAATCGGTTTCGCATATTTTTTGGGAATGGCTGTGGCAACCGCCACAAAAATAGATGAACTTGTGAAGTTTAAATTTAAAGGCGATGTTGTAAAAGAGCCGCATTTAACAAGTAGCGGAAGCTTTGTAGCAAAAACCGGGCAACAAATGGGAGGAGGTAACGGAAGCGGCAACAAAGACAGCACGGTGTATTTTTATGACGGCAGTCAAAGCGCAGTGGATCCGTATATCGCAAAGCAGACAGGCTCAAGTATGTGCTACAAAAATACGTCTTATTTCGTAATCAACGGCTTTATAGGGGACAATGTAAGTTCTTGCCCTGAATACAGCATAATTGCAAGACGCACAAGACTTGGCGTAAGCTGGGACAGTGGGGACAACCTAAGTAACATAAACGGAGATATAAATCCCGCTCACGCGCTTTGGTATATCTTGACGGCTAAAATCAAGCTAAGTGAGGAATTCTTAGATAGCTCTAGCTTTGAAAAAGTGGCAAAAGCTCTTAAAAAGGAAGGCTTTGGAATAAGCTTTGTAATGAGTAGAAGCAACGAAGCAAAAGAGTGGATAAAAGAGATTTTAAGGACGATTGACGGAGTGCTTTACATCAATAAATCAAACTCAAAACTTGCTTTAAAAATTTTAAGAGACGATTACAATCCTGATAATCTATTTAAAATTAACGAAAGCAACAGTTCAAACATCAAATTCACGCGCAAGAGTTGGGATGATACATACAGCAAATGTATCATCAAATACACGGATAATGTCCAAAACATCGAGGCAAGCGTAAGTGCCATAAACACAGCCACGAAAAATACACTTGGATATGAAAAGACATATGAATGCGAGTTTATGACGGTTTCAAACGCAAGAAACGCAAAAATCGTCTTAAATAGAACGATGAGAAAAATGAGTTATCCGTATGCCAGCGTAAAAATGCAAGTTAGCGCAGAGCTTTTTAAAGATTTGTGTGTTGGGGATGTCGTGCTTTTCAGCAATGAAAAACTGGGAGTTAGGGATATGCGCCTCAGAATTTTAAATCTTGGCGGCGAAAAAGATGAGCCAAGTATTGAAGTTGAAGCCGTAGAGGATGTATTTGCCCTAAAAAATCTAACCATAACATCCGTGCAAGACAGTCTTTATAAGCCGGTTGATTTAAAAGTCGGCGCTATTGAATACTTTGGCGCAGTAGAGGCTACCATAGAAAACGGAAGCGAACAAGGAATAATTCCTATGGCAATCGCACCAACCGGAATGGTGCAGTATTTTACCGCAAGCGACGGACTTAGCGGCAAAACGGTAAATCTCGACAAAACTTGGGCTTTAGCAGAGCTTAACGAGCCTTTACAAATCACAAACGAAGTCGCAAGAGAGGCAAAATTTATAATTAAAGAAATCACGCCGCTTTGGGCTGTAAATGCCACTGAGGCAGGCTGGCAACGTTTAAAAATGACTTGCCTAATAAATGATGAGTATATCAACTTTAAAACGCGTAAAAGTCTAGGTAACGGGCTTTGGGAAGTGTCGTGTTTAATACGGGGCTTAAGCGGCAAAAAGATAACTTCGCATCGAAAAGGCGTTAAGGTTTGGTTTGCACCAAAAGATGCCAACGATTTACAGGTTTTACCGATTATCTCGCCAAATACGACAATTTATTTCAAGGCAGGCAACTTTGCAGACAGCACGGAAACAAAAAAGCTTGATTTTTCTCATAGCGGAAAAGCAAAAATGCCATATCCTATAAGCAATTTAAAAGCGTGGAAAGAAAACGGAAAAACATATTTTAAGTGGGTGAATTGCGTAAGATTACACGGCGCAAATTTTAGAAGCTGCGATGTTGTGCCGGCAGGAATTGATGAAAATTTAATGGAAAATGAAGTTTTACTTAAGATTTCAGACGGCAAAGAATTTCACATAAAGGCCAATAATTTCGAGTATGAAACGAATGAGCGCTTAACTTATAGATTTTACAACGCAGCTTATATAACAAACATTTTAAGCGAAAAAGTGGAAATTACAATTTAAAGGAGAAAAAAATGTTTTATGCGATAGTTGCCGTAATAACGGCAGTTGCTATGGTTGCGGTGTATCTTTTAATGCCTGTTCCGCCCGAAATGGAAAATGCAAAAGCAAAAGGGCTTGATGAGTTTTCAATGCTCACAAACTCAAATTCCCGCGTTGTGCCTGAGCTTTTCGGCACTTGCGAGCTTAAAGGCAATATTATATGGTTTGGCGATTTAAGAAGCAAAGAAATAAAAAAATAAGGAGCAAATTATGGCAATTTTAGAAAACGGACTTGAAACAATGGAGCTTGGCGCTACGGCGTGGCGAATTATCATAAATGATAATTTTGGGAAACTTTATGTAAAAAATGAGCTTTACAATAAAAACGAAAGTGACGCAAGATATGCTACAAAAAATGGTGACGCCGCTTTGGATTTTACCGTTAAAAATATCGATGTCAAAGGACTTTTAAAGCTTGGCTCGGTTTTACCCGCTGCACCTTTACCCGCTGCAAATCCGTCCGGCTACATAAAGGCTGAAGTCAGTGGCAAAGTTGTAAAAATACCGTATTATGAGGTGTGAGAATGAGCGTATATGATTTTTTAGAGCGCATTAAAGGGCTTATTAGTGAATACGGCGACGTAAAAATAGGTATAGAAAAACTGCAACCGGATAGTTTCCCGCTTCTTAGGGTTGTGCCAAATCAAAATAGCCTTGATGACGGACTCGATCACTGGGCGCAAGATATATATTTTAGTATCTATATAGGCAAAATGATAGATGAGCCTGAAAGTGCCTTTAAATGGGCTTATGATATAGAAAACAAAATTTTTAATAAACTACATAATTTCCAATTTGATGATGGCGGACTGATAAGATTTGTAGAGAGCAAACGGGTTGAGCTATTGGATGATTTTTTGATTATAGAAAGCAGCTATTTTTGTGATAGTTTTAGGCTTTAAAATCGCTTTAAAGTGTGTTTAATTTAGCTCTAAACAGATGCAAAAAATAGATTTTTCTCATTTAAATGAGAATTATTTGAATGAATTTTTTCTCATTTAAGCGAGAATTTTTTCTCATTTTTGTGGGGATTTACACATTTATACTCATTTTCTTTTCCTTAAAAAAAATATTTTTTTAAAATTGGCAAAATTATAGAATATAAAATGGGAAAACGTTTTCCCATTTTTTTTGTTATATGTTATAATTTCTTAAAAATTTTAAAAAAGGAATAAAAATGAC
>OBTM01000046.1_pt1 | contig 24997 bp, 20 predicted proteins | sample 1494911 | NCBI WGS metagenome assembly OBTM01 (sample SAMEA3360697, study PRJEB22359) | human gut metagenome | biome: ENVO:urban biome; feature: ENVO:human-associated habitat; material: ENVO:feces | place: Bangladesh | collected 2011 | reverse complement strand
CTGTGTTAAAATCATTAAATTTTATTTGAAATTTTTTGTATTTTCTATTTATTTAGTTTATTTTTCATAAATCATAAAATAGATTAAATAAATAAAATTCAAAAATTTTTAAATTTATATATTAAATTTTGGAATTCAGAAGAAAAATTATACTGTTTTTAAAATACTTTTTTAGTGGCAAAAATACTGATTGTAAGAATTATAAGTATTTTTTTATTGGTATGATTAATTTTTTGATAATAAAAAAGGCTGAGATACAATCTCAGCCTGAAATTTAGCTAAAATTTTAGCCGTTGCGTTTTTTAATGATTTCTTCGCTGACATTTCTTGGAACTTCGTCATAATGATCAAATTCCATAGAGTATGTAGCGCGACCTTGCGTTTGAGAACGTAAATCAGTAGAGTATCCAAACATCTCTGCAAGCGGACAAAACGCGTCAATGATTTTATTTCCGCCACGATCGCTCATATTATTTACTTGTCCGCGACGTTTATTCAAATCACCTATAACATCACCCATGTATTCTTCAGGAGTTTCAACCTCGACTTTCATCATAGGCTCAAGTATTACAGCATTTGCTTTTCTAGCACCTTCTTTGAAGCCCATTGAAGCAGCTAGTTTAAATGCCATTTCTGAACTATCTACCTCGTGGTAGCTTCCGTCAAATAACGTAACCTTGATATCTACAACAGGATAGCCGGCCAATACACCGCTTTGCATTGCTTCTTGGCAACCTTTATCAACAGCCGGAATATATTCTTTTGGAACAGCACCGCCTTTTATATCATTTACAAACTCGTAATTTTCTCCGCCCGGCTCCATTGGCTCAAGTCTTAAGAATACGTGTCCGTATTGACCGCGACCGCCTGATTGTTTAGCATATTTGTATTCTTGCTCAACTGTTTTGCGAATAGTCTCACGGTAAGCGACTTGCGGTTTTCCAACTTCAGCTTCAACTTTAAATTCTCTAAGCATTCTATCAACGATAATTTCAAGGTGAAGTTCACCCATACCGCTAATAATTGTTTGACCGCTCTCTTCATCGGTTGCGACTCTGAAGCTAGGATCTTCTTGGGCAAGTTTTTGTAAAGCAATACCCATTTTTTCTTGGTCGGCTTTTGTTTTCGGTTCAACTGCAACTGAAATAACGGGATCCGGGAATTCCATTCTTTCCAAAATAACCGGATCTTTTTCACTTGCAAGCGTATCACCTGTAAGAGTATCTTTTAGACCTACTACAGCACCGATTTCACCAGCATAAAGCTCTTTTATCTCTTCTCTTTTATTTGAGTGCATTCTAAGAATTCTACCAACGCGCTCTTTTTTACCTTTACCGGCATTATAAACATAACTTCCACTTGTAAGCACACCGCGATAAACGCGCACGAAAGTCAATTGTCCGACAAAAGGATCGGTAGCTATTTTAAAACCTAGAGCTGCAAATTCTCCGTCATCTGTAGATTCTACGCTTACCTCTTTTCCATTTTCATATTGACCTTTGATATTTGGAACTTCATCCGGAGCCGGCAAATAATCAACTACTGCATCAAGAAGCGGTTGAACGCCTTTGTTTTTAAATGCTGTTCCGCAAAGCATAGGCACAATACTAAGACTTAGTGTTGCTGTTTTTATACCTTTTTTAATCTCGTCAATACTAAGTTCAACGCCATCAAAGAATTTTTCCATAAGTTTTTCGTCTGTTTCTGCAACAGCTTCAACTAATTTATCGTGATATTCTTTTGCTTTGTCTTGCAAGTCGGCAGGAATATCTTTAACAACATAATTTGTAGGCTCATCACTTTCCCAAACAAGCGCTTTCATTTGAATCAAATCAACTACGCCTTTAAAATTATCTTCAGCACCGATTGGAATTTGGAGCGGAACCGGATTGGCTTTTAATCTATCTTTAATTTGTTTTTCGACATTATAAAAATTTGCTCCGACTCTATCCATTTTATTTACAAATGCAATTCTTGGAACATGATATTTATTTGCTTGTCTCCAAACAGTTTCACTTTGAGGTTGAACGCCGCCTACAGAGCAAAATACAGCTACAGCACCGTCCAATACTCTCATTGATCTTTCAACTTCAATTGTAAAATCCACGTGGCCCGGGGTGTCTATAAGGTTTATTTGATGATCTCGCCAAAAACAAGTCGTAGCGGCAGATGTAATAGTGATACCTCTTTCCTTTTCTTGATCCATCCAGTCCATTGTAGCGGTTCCTTCATGAGTCTCGCCTATTTTATGACTGATTCCGGTAAAAAATAAAATTCTTTCACTCGTAGTCGTTTTACCGGCATCGATATGGGCAGCAATTCCTATATTTCTTACCATATGTAAAGGTGTTTTTCTTGCCATTTTATCTCCTTACCAACGATAGTGAGCAAAAGCTTTATTAGCTTCAGCCATCTTATAAGTATCCTCTTTTTTCTTAAATGAAGAACCTTTAGAATTTGCAGCATCAAGCAATTCGTAAGCTAATTTTTCAATCATTGTGCGTTCACTTCTTTTTCTGGCAAACGCTATAATCCAACGAATTGCAAGTGCTTGTTGGCGTGCAGGGCGAACTTCAATCGGAACTTGGTAAGTAGCACCGCCAACGCGACGTGATTTAACTTCCAAAACAGGTTTTACGTTTTCAATGGCATCATTAAAAACTTCAATACCTTTTTTTTCGCCACCTTTTTGATCAATCAAATTTATTGCACCATACATAATTTTAGTTGCAATACTTTTCTTGCCATCATACATAAGTGAATTGATAAATTTAGTGATTACTTTATTGCCGTATATTGGATCCGGCAAAACTTCTCTAACTAGAGCTTTTCTTCTTCTCATATATTTTCCTTCAAATTTTAAAATTTTACTCAAACCGTGCCAAATCAACGGGCCGGTCTGTTTTAGCTAAACTATTTTTTAGGGCGTTTAGCACCGTATTTTGATCTTGAAACAGTTCTTTTTGCAACACCTGCAGTATCAAGAGCACCACGAACAATGTGATATTTAACACCCGGTAAGTCTTTTACACGACCGCCACGAACAAGTACAATACTGTGTTCTTGTAAATTGTGACCTTCTCCACCGATATAGCTGATAACTTCAAAACCACTTGTAAGCCTTACTTTGGCAACTTTTCTAAGCGCAGAGTTCGGTTTTTTAGGAGTTGTAGTATAAACTCTCGTGCAAACACCGCGTCTTTGCGGACAATTCTTTAACGCAGGAGATTTTGATTTTTCAATAATCTTTTTGCGCTCTTTTCTAACCAATTGATTTATAGTTGGCACTATTTTTTCCTTTCATCATTAAATTTATCAAAAAAAGATTTTAATTGTATCTTTTTATGACTTATAAAAAACTAAATTTAAGCAAAATTTTAAAATTTGTCTTTAATGGCATATTTACCGCTTCCACAAAATAATATACAAAGACAAATACCTATATATAAAAACGGCAATTCCGCATTAAATCCACCGTATTGATTTAATCCAAAAAGATTTGAACCATGAGCTAAAAATAAAATCATAGCGCTATTTATTATAATTATAAATGAACTAATTCTTGGAAAAAGTCCTATAATAATACAAATCGGCGCCAAAACCTCACCTATATAAACACCATAACTTAAAATTTCAGGCATACCGGAATTTACAACCATACCTTTTACGAAATCTATTCCATTAGAAATTTTTGAAATTCCATACATTAAAAAGCAAATTCCAAAAATCAATCTTAGAAAAAATAAACCGTTATCATAAAATTTTTTACTTTCCATTGCTTTTCCTTAAAACGGCAAAGATTATTCTTTGCCGTTTTTCTTTAATTTTACCTCTTTATCTTTATAAAGTCCGGTTCCAACAGGAATTTTTCTACCTAAAATAACATTTTCTTTTAAATCTTCAAGATAATCGCATCTTCCTGCAATGCTGGCTTCCGTTAAAACTTTTGTGGTTTCTTGGAAAGATGCAGCTGATATAACACTATCACTTCCAATTGCAGCTCTTGTAACACCAAGAAGTACAGGCTCAGCCAAAGCAGGCTCTCCGCCGCCTGCGACAATTCTTTCATTTTCTTCACTGAATTTTCTTTTGCTGACCAAATCACCAGGAATCAAACTTGTATCACCGCTATCTACAACTCGCACTTGTCTAAGCATTTGAGAAACTATAATTTCAATATGTTTATCGTTTATCGCAACACCTTGACTTCTATAAACTTGTTGAATTTCACTTATCAAATAATAATGAAGCGCTTTTTCGCCTAAAATTCTAAGTACATCATGGCTTGAAATTACACCGTCAGTAAGTTTTTCGCCTGCATGTACATATTCGCCGTTTCTTACTTGGATTTGGCGAGCTTTATCTATAAGATACTCCGAAGAAGAACCGTCATTTGATTCAATTATTACACGCTCTTTAGCGCGAAGCGGCTTGTCAAAGCGAATTGTTCCGTCTATATCTGCCACAATTGCATCATTTTTAGGTTTTCTTGCTTCAAATAACTCGGATACTCTTGGAAGACCACCTGTAATATCTTGCGATTTCGCAACAGCTTTTGGAGTTTTAGCCAAAATATCGGCCAACTTTACACTATCTCCGGCACTTACAAAAATCGCAGTTTTTGGATCCAAATGATAACGAATAAGTTCTTTCTTTTCATTTGCAATAACAATAGTAGGTTTTACACCTTGCGGCAGATATTCGTTTATAACAACCCTGCTTTGACCTGTTGTTTCATCGTATTGCTCTGCAGCCGTATAGCCGATCTCGATATCTTCAAATGCAACAACGCCTTCGCTTTCAGCAATTATAGGCGTAGAGTAAGGATCCCATTCAGCGACTGTCAAACTTTCATTTTTCTTTGGTTTGGCTATGATATCTTTATTATCAACCTTCGTGCTATCATTGAATTGAATAATAGATTCTCTTGGAATATAGTGACGAATAGCTTCTCTACCGTCTTCATCGGAATTACTACAAACATACCTTTTTCAGTTACGATATGACCTTTTTTGATATCTTTTAATCTTTCTAAATAATCACCTTTAAGGATGAAATATTTTAAAATTCCTTTTGCACCAGCAGGTATTATTTGAGTAACAGGTTCGCCATCTTTTACTTTAATTTCACTTGCAAAAGGGATACGATTAGGAACATTCCAACCTTCTTTTATGACTTCAACAAGACTTTCGTTTTCTTCAACTTTATCGCCGTTTTTATAAGCTATATAAAATTTACTTTCAACCTTTCCAGCCACTCCTGCAAGCTCATTCGCTTTTGCCAAATCATGTCTTCGAAGTGTATATTTTACTTCATCTTTTTTATTTTTTATTGTTAAAATAACATCTTCGTGAGCAATTTCAATATTTACTATACCGCTAATAGGTGCTTTTATCTTTGGTTCCACCAAAAGTACAGCCGCATTTCTACGATTTGTAACAATAAATTTTCCGTTATTTTCAATAGTTTTTATATTGTAATATCTTATAAAACCCTCTTTTTTAGCAATTACTTGGCGATCTTGTTGTTCCGTTGAAGCAGTTCCTCCAACGTGGAAAGTTCGTAGTGTTAATTGAGTTCCAGGTTCTCCGATTGATTGAGCAGCAATGATTCCTACGGCTTCACCAGGTTTTACAAGTTTACCTTCACTTAAATTTGTACCGTAACATTTTGAACAAACACCCTTATGAGCTTTACAAGTTATAGGTGTGCGAATACTTACGGATTTAATTCCGGCATCGCAAATTATTTGCGTTTTTTCTTCATTAAGCAATGTTCCGGCTTCAAATAAAACTTTATTTGTAATAGGATCAATTACATCATCACTTAACACGCGACCTAAAATTCTATCTTCCAAACTTTCGATCAACTCTCCGTTTGATGTAATTTCAGTAACTTCGATACCTTCGTGTGTATGGCAATCGTCCATTGTAATTTTTACATTTTGAGATACGTCAATTAGTTTTCTTGTCAAATATCCGGCATTTGCTGTTTTTAAAGCAGTATCGGCAAGACCTTTTCTGGCACCGTGTGTTGAAATAAAATATTCAAGCACATTTAAGCCTTCTCTAAAATTTGAAATAATCGGTGTTTCGATAATCGAACCGTCAGGTTTTGCCATAAGACCACGCATTCCTGCAAGTTGTTTTATTTGATTTGCACTACCTCTTGCACCTGAATCAGCCATCATATAAATTGAATTAAATCCATGCTTATCATTTTTGATAAGTTTCATCATTTCGCTTGCAACTTTATTTCCCGTATCCGTCCAAATATCAACGATTTTATTGTATCTTTCGCTATCGGTTAAAAGTCCTGCACCATATTGATTTTGAATTTCTCTAACTTTTCGTTTTCCGTCATTTATATATTCACTTTTACTTTCAGGTACAATAATATCTGCTACCGATATAGATACGCCGGCTTTTGTTGCGGATTCAAAACCGAGTCTTTTAAGATTATCCAAAAATGATGCCGTAAGTTTAGTTCCGCCATTTTTGTATACGAAATTAACCAAATTTGCAATATCTTTTTTCTTCATAATCTTATTCCACATGCTCTCAGGTATAAAATCAGGCAAAATAGATTTTATAATAAGACGACCGGCTGTTGTAAATGTGGCATGTCCGTTAACAGTTGTTTTAATTTTTGCATGTATATCAAGCGCTTTTGCTTCAACTGCCATCATAACTTCATCAGCATTTGCAAAAATTTTATTTGTGCCTTTCGCTCCTGTTTTTTCAAGTGATAGATAATAAACACCTAAAACCATATCTTGACTTGGAACTGTAACAGCTTTTCCGCTTGCAGGAAGCAAAATATTCATAGAGCTCATCATTAAAATTTTACATTCTGCAATCGCCTCTTGACTTAAAGGAACGTGAACCGCCATTTGATCACCGTCAAAATCGGCATTAAATGCGGCACAAACAAGCGGATGAAGCTTTATAGCTTTTCCTTCAACCAAAACAGGATGAAATGCTTGAATAGACATTTTATGAAGTGTAGGCGCACGATTAAGCATAATAGGATAATCTTTTACAACCTCTTCCAGGCATTCCCAAACTTCATTTTCCTTATTTTCTATCATTTTTTTAGCTTGTTTTACAGTTGTAGCATAGCCCTTTTCTTGCAAACGAGCTATTAGATGCGGTTTAAATAACTCTAGCGCCATAATTTTTGGAAGACCGCATTGATCCATTTTTAGTCTTGGACCTACAACAATAACTGAACGTCCTGAAAAATCAACACGTTTTCCAAGTAAATTTTGTCTAAAACGACCTTGCTTTCCTTTAATGATTTCGCTTAGTGATTTTAGAGGTCTTTTATTCGCACCTTTTACGGCATTTGTTCTTCTGCCGTTATCAAACAATGCATCGACCGCTTCTTGAAGCATTCTTTTTTCATTTCTTATAATAATATCCGGTGCATCAAGTTCTATTAGTCTCTTTAAGCGAGTATTCCTGTTGATTACACGTCGATAAAGATCATTTACATCACTGACTGCAAATTTTCCGCCGTCTAAATTTACAAGCGGTCTTAAATCGGCAGGCAAAACAGGCAAAACGGTAATCATCATCCATTCAGGTCTTAAATCTGACATAATAAAAGATTCTACAACCTTAAGACGTTTTACAATATTTTTTTTCTTTGCGTCCGATGTAGTGCTTTTCATCTCTTCTTTTAAATTGTTTAGAATATCGACCAAATCAAGTTCAGCAAGCATATCTCTAATGACTTCTCCGCCCATTCTTGCACTAAAACCGGTTGATGTATAAAGTTTGGTTAAAAGTTGGTATTGTTCTTCATTTAAAACATCGTATTTTTCAACTTTTTTTGAATTTTCATTATCGTAATAAGCTTCTCCAGGATTATCTACAATGTAAGCTTCATAGTATAAAACACGCTCCAAATCTTTCATTTTTACATTTAAAAGAGTGCCGATGCGGCTTGGCAAAGAATTTACATACCAAATATGAGCAACCGGCGTAACAAGTTCAATATGACCCATTCGTGTTCGTCTAACTTTTGAGCTTGTAATTTCTACGCCGCATTTTTCGCATTTATAACCTTTATAACGCATTTTTTTATATTTTCCGCAAATACACTCATAATCTCTGATAGGACCGAAAATTTTGGCGCAAAAAAGCCCATCTCTTTCAGGTTTTAAAGTACGATAATTTATAGTTTCAGGTTTTTTTACTTCACCATGACTCCATGATCTTATCATCTCCGGACTTGCAAGTGCGATTTGAAAAACATCAAAATTATGTGGCCTTTGTTCTTCATTTACTTCTATTTGTTTATATCCAAATAACTCTTTACTCATTGCTTTCGTCCTTTTCATAAATTTCAACATCTAAAGCGAGCGATTTAAGCTCTTTTGTTAAAACGAAAAATGTTTCAGGAATTCCTGCAGTTTCAACATTTTCTCCGCGAGTTAATGCTTTATAAGCAGAAAATCTGCCGTCTACGTCATCTGATTTTATAGTAAGCATTTCGCGCAATGTATAAGCTGCACCATAAGCCTCCAATGCCCAAACTTCCATTTCTCCAAATCTTTGACCGCCAAAAAGCGCTTTTCCGCCGACAGGTTGTTGAGTAACCAAGCTATATGGTCCGGTACTTCTTGCATGCTCTTTTTCATCAACTAAATGGTGAAGTTTCAGATAATACATACAACCTACATTTACACGCTCTTTAAATTTCTCACCTGTTCTACCGTCGTAAAGATCTGTTTTTCCGTCAGGATCGATGTTTGCCATTTTAAATAGCTTTTCAAAATCTTCAGGAACAATTCCTTCAAAAATAGGAGCTGCAAATTTTACGCCATGAGCCCAATCTCTTGCATATTTTAAAAGTTCATCATCACTTAATTTTTCAAGCGTTTTTTTAGCATTCATAAGTTTTGCAGTGCTTGCGATTTCAATCATTTTTTCTCTTACGTGCTTAATCCAATCGCTTGTTTTTTCTTCTAAAATTTTAGCGATTTGTTCGCCTAAACGCCAACCTACCAAACCTAAGTGACTCTCCATAATTTGACCGATATTCATACGGCTTGGAACGCCGAGAGGATTTAAAACAATATCAACTCTTTGTCCATTTGGAAGATAAGGCATATCAACTTCAGGTACTATTATTGAAACAATACCTTTATTTCCGTGACGTCCGGCCATTTTATCGCCCACTTTTAATTTGCGTTTTGTAGCTATATAAACTTTAACAAGTTTTACAACACCATTTGGTAAAATATCATCTTTTTCCAAAATATCAATCTTTTCATCATGCTCTTCTTTGAGTTTCTTTTTCTCATTTTGAAAATGGTTTTTTATATCTTCATACTCTTTTTGAACAGCTTTTGAGTATCCTTTTATAAAGGTGTTTAACGTAAATCTGTTTGAATTTTCAAGTTCTTCTTTGCTAACCAAATCGCCTTTTTTATAATCTATTTTATTTAAAGTTTGAGCGCTTTGAAGTTTGCTTTTAGATAAAAGTGCAACAATTTTTAACATCTCTTCACGATCAAGCATTAAAAGTCTATCGTGATGCTCTTTTTCAAGTTGTGTTTTTTCATCTTCATATGCTTTAGTTGCTCTTGGGTCTTTTTCATAACCTTTTTTTGTAAAAATTTTAACGTCAATTACAACGCCTTCAAGAGAATTACCGGCATACAACGATTTATTTACAACGTGTCCGGCTTTTTCACCGAAAATTGCGCGCAAAAGTCTTTCTTCTGGTGTCGGTTTTACTTCTCCTTTTGGAGAAACTTTTCCAACTAAAATCATACCAGGTTTTATATGAGTTCCTATTTTTACAATGCCACTATCATCAAGATGAGCAAGTTCTTCTTCTTTTACATTAGGCAAATCTTTTGTAATTTCTTCAACGCCGTCCTTTAATTCCCTTGCTTCAATCTCTTTTTCATAAATATGAACACTTGTATATTCATCTTTGCGAATCATTTTTTCGCTCATGACAACAGCATCTTCATAGTTGTATCCATGCCAAGGCATAAAAGCAATAAGAGCATTTTTACCGATAGCAAGCTCGCCGCCGTTCATGCTGGCGCCATCTGCTATAATTTGTCCCGCTTTTACGCTTTCGCCTTTTCTTACAATCGGATGTTGAGAAAAACTTGTATTTTGGTTTGTTCGAAGATTTTTTTCCATAGTATATTGATCTATAAACATACCACTATCGTCTTCACCTAAAATAAAAATATTTTTATTATCCACTTTTTCTACTATTCCGCTGCGTTTCGCTTTAATTGCTTGCCAAGAGTCTCTTGCTACGACCGCTTCCATTCCGGTTCCGACAATAGGAGCTGTTGAACGCAAAAGAGGAACGGCTTGTCGTTGCATATTTGAACCCATTAACGCACGATTGGCATCGTCATGTTCCAAAAACGGAATAAGAGAAGCTGCGACACCGGCAACCATTCCGCTACAAAGATCTATCAATGTAATATCTTCTCTTTTTGTCATAATTGTTTCGCCGTTTTTTCTGGCTTCAAGCAAATCTTCTACGATACGACCGTTTTCATCAAGTTTAGCGGAAGCTGACGCTATAACGCGTCCTTCTTCTTGTGTAGCTGTAAGATAGACTACTTCATCGGTGACTCTTCCATCCACTACTTTTTTATAAGGAGCCTCAATAAAACCTAAATTATTTACTTTTGCATAAGTAGACAAAGTGTTTATCAAACCGATATTTTGACCTTCCGGTGTCTCAATAGGGCAAATTCTGCCATAATGAGTAGGATGAACGTCACGCACTTCAAAACCTGCACGCTCTTTTACAAGTCCACCTTCACCAAGTGCCGAAAGACGACGTTTGTGTGTAATTTCACTTAACGGATTTGTTTGATCCATAAATTGACTCAATTGTCCGCCTGTGAAAAATTCCATAAATGTAGTTGTAACCATTTTAGGATTTAATAAATCATAAGGCATAAGCTCATCTACATTATTTGTAAGTGTTGTAAATTTATCTTTTATCGCCTTTTGAACCTTTATAAAACCTATGTGCATTTCATTTGCCAAAAGCTCACCGATAGCTCTAATACGGCGATTTCCAAGGTGATCTCTATCATCTATATATCCAATTCCGTTTTTTACACGAATTAGATATTTTGCTGTTTTAATTATATCTTCATTAGTTAATACGGTTAAGTATTCCGGCACATTTAAACCAAGTTTATGATTCATTTTCATACGACCGACTTTTGTCAAATCATATCTTTCAGGATTGAAAAACAGATCATTTACAAAATTTCTAGCTACCTCTTTTACGACAGGTTCGCCAGGACGCATAACTTTGTAAATTCTAATAGCCGCCAAATCATTTTCATCATCTACATTTTCAGTTTGTTGTAAAATCTTTAAAGCATCGCTATCTTGTAAAAATGAATTAATAATAGAACTATCAACTCCATTTGCAAGATCGTCTGCAATTTGAATAGGAGCTCCGATTTCTAAAACTTTGGCAAGTTTACTTTCATCAAGCGCAGTAAGTGTATCAAATAAAATTTCGCCGCTTTCACTATCAACGATAGGCGTAGCTAAATATCTTTCAGCTAAAATTTCGATAGGATATTCTATCAATTTTAATCCATCGCTAATAAGTTTTTCAGCTTTTTTCTTTGTTAGGCGTTTTCCTGCGCTATGCAAAATTTCGCCCTTTTCATTTTTTATGTCATAATCGATTCTGCCGGTAAAATCATTCGGATCAAAATCTATTAAAAATTTTCCATTTTTTATATAAATTGTTTTTATAGGATAAAATAACTTTATAATATCCTCTTTTTTATATCCAAGCGCCCTAAATAATATTGTTATAGGCATTTTTCTGCGTTTATTTATTCGCACATAAAGTATATCTTTTGCATCATATTCGAAGTATAGCCAAGAGCCGCGATCAGGTATAATTTGAGCCGTATAGATTAATTTATTTACGACAGTTGGACTTTCTTCTTCTTTAAAAATAACGCCCGGACTTCTATGAAGTTGATTCACAACTACACGCTCAACGCCGTTAATTACAAATGAAATTCTATCTGTCATCAAAGGTATATCACGAATAAAAATTTCTTGTTCTTTTATATCTTTTACGCCGATTTTTTCGCCTGTTTTTTCATCTTTTTCATTTATTATAAGACGAATTTTCATTTTTAAATTTACAGAATATGTAAGGCCGCGCTCCATGCACTCTCTTATTGTATATTTCGGCTTTGTTATTTCACTGCCGGCATATTCCAATGTAAGACGATTTTGTGGATCGTGTATAGGAAATATTGATTTAAAAACTTTTTCTATACCACTTTTTTCATTAGAGTCATCTAGATTTAGAAAATGGTCAAAACTCTTTTTTTGTAATTGTAATAAATTTGGAACATCAATCTCTTTTGGAACTTTCGAAAAGTCTATTCTAAGACGATTTCCGGAATATAAGCTATTTAGCATAAGGCTACCTCGTAGTATTTTTTGAAAGAAAAGAAGTGCCGAAAAATTCGGCACACATATTGTTTAAAAAAGAAAAATCTTTTTTCAATTATTTAAGCTCTACTTTTGCTCCGGCTGCTTCAAGATCTGCTTTAGCTTTTTCAGCATCTTCTTTATTCATGCCCTCTTTAAGAACAGATGGAGTTTTTTCTACCGCATCTTTTGCTTCTTTAAGACCAAGACCTGTGATAGCACGAACTGCTTTAATAACTTTAATTTTTTCAGCGCCTGTATCAGTCAAAACAAGATCAAACTCTGTTTTTTCTTCAGCAGCTGCTGCCGCGCCAGTTCCTGCACCACCTGCTACCATTACAGGTGCTGCACTTACACCAAATTTTTCTTCGAATTCTTTTACTAATTCACTAAGTTCTAAAACTGAAAGATTAGAAATATATTCTAATACGTCTTCTTTTGTAATTGCCATTTTTTATCCTTTTTTTAAGCTGATTTTTTTTCTTTAAGCGCATTTAAGCCGATTGTAAAATTTTGAATCGGTGCGTTCCAAACTTGAAGTAGCATTGCAATAAGTTCGTCGCGGCTAGGTAATTTAGACAATGCAACGATTTTTGATAAAGATGCAACTTCGCCATCCATATATGCTGTTTTGATTTTGAAAGATTCGTTTTGTTCTTCAAATTTTGCTGCTACTTTACAAACATCAATTTGATTTCCCCACAAGAAAATATTTGTATCTTTCAGTTCCATGCCATCTTTGCTTGCATTTTTAAGTGCGATATTCGCCAAAGTATTTTTGACTACTTGAACTTTTACATCAACTTCTCTTGCATTATTTCTTAAATTTTCAAGCGCTTTGACACTAAGTCCTTTAAAATCGCTAACTAGAACAGCTTCTGAATTTTTAAAACCATCGGTAAGTTCAGCAACAATTTTTGCTTTTTCATCTCTTGTCATTTTTTTCTCCTTTCCGACCGGCGATTTCAGGTAGAGAGAGCTTTTGCTCAATTAAGCTTTCGCCTCGACCGTCTCCAATCAAAATTTATGAATTTTTTATCTTATTTTAAATCAAGCAACTCTTGCGTATCAAGGCTAAGAGATGGGCTCATTGTCAAAGAAAGAGCTCCGGATTTTATATATCTGCCCTTTGAAGTTGCAGGTTTATGCTTATTAATCTCTTTTATAAAAGTTGTCAAATTATTACAAATTTGCTCTTTTGAAAAACTGACTTTTCCAATTCCTGCATTTATGTTTCCTTGTTTATCGACACGGAAATTTACTTGACCACTTTTTGCATTTTTTACAGCATTTGTGATATCCATTGTAACAGTACCTGTTTTTGGGTTCGGCATAATACCTTTTGGTCCTAAAATTCTACCTACTTTACCGACTAAACCCATTAAATTAGGAGTTGCAATTAAAACGTCAAAATTTATATTACCTTTTTGAATTTCTTCAATTAATTCTTCGCTTCCTACAATATCCGCTCCGGCATTTTTTGCTTCATCGGCTTTTGCGTCTTTTGCAATAACCGCTACTCTAACTTTTTTACCGGTTCCGGCAGGTAAAACAACAGAACCTCTAACCATTTGATCCGCATATTTCGGATCAACATTTAATTTGAGTGAAATTTCAACAGTTTCATCAAATTTTGCAGAAGCTAAAGTTTTTACAGTTTCAACAGCTTCGTTTATGTTATAAATTTTAGAATCATCAACTTTTTTTAAAAGTTCATTAAATCTTTTTGAATTTTTTGCCATTACTTTTCCTCGCAATTAAAGTGCTTCCGCCATTTTAACCCAGGCGGTAAAGGGCTATTCTACGATAATTCCCATAGATCTTGCAGATCCAGCTATAATTCTGGCAGCTTGTTCTTTATCTTTTGTATTTAAATCTGCCATTTTTTTCTCTACAATCTCTAAAACTTGTGCTTTGGTAAGTTTTCCGACCTTATTTTTAAGCGGATTATCCGAACCTTTTTGAACTCCTGCTGTTTTCTTTATTAAATCAGTTGCAGGCGGTTGTTTTGTAATAAATGTAAAACTTCTGTCGGCATAAACTGTAATAATTACAGGAATATTAAATCCCTCCATACCTTTTGTTTTTTCGTTAAAAGCTTTACAAAATTCCATAATATTTACACCTTTTTGACCCAACGCAGGACCAACCGGTGGACTTGGATTCGCCTTTGTCGCGGCGATTTGAAGTTTTATTTCGCCTATAACTTTTTTAGCCATAATCCCTTCTCCTTAACTATCAAACTATTTTTTCAACTTGTGAATATAAAATTTCAACGGGCGTACTTCTACCGAAAATAGATACATTCAAGCGAAGTTTGCCATGAAGCATATCATACTCTTCAACAATTCCGTTAAAATTTGCAAAAGGACCATCTATAATCCTCACCGTTTCGCCTTGTTCAAAATAAATTTTTGGTTTCGGCGCATCTTTCTTATTTACTTTTTCCAAAATTAAATTTATATCTTTTTCAGATAACGGCGAAGGTCTTTTTGCTTCACCTATAAATCTACTTACTTTCGGTAACATTTGAATTCTATGCCACAAAGCGGTATCCAGATCCAAATTTGCGAAACAATATCCAGGATAAAGACTTCTTGATCTTATAGTCTCTTTTTGGTTTTTTATTTCAATAATATCTTCGGTAGGAACCAAAATTTCGCCTATTTGTTCTTCCAAACCTAAATCTGTAGCCATAGACTCTATAGCTCTTTTTACAGCCATCTCGCTACCGGCGTAAGTTTGTATAGCATACCATTTAAGTGCCATTTCAAACCTTTACACTACACTCGAAACAAAAAAAGACATCATAAGATCCACTAATGCTAAAAATAGAGATATAACGGCAACTACAATAAAAACCGTTATATATGCATTTTTGGTTTGACCTTTAGTAGGAAATACTACTTTGTCTAATTCTGTTTTTGATTGTATATAATATTCTTTAACTTTTCCCATTTATAAACCTTTTATGGCAGGGCAAGAGGGATTCGAACCCCCAACCATCGGATTTGGAATCCGGCGCTCTACCGTTGGAGCTATTGCCCTAAACTGGTATTGACCTCTATTTTAATTTTATTTCTTTATGAACCGTATGTTTTTTAAGTCTTGGACAATATTTTTTCAGTTCAATTTTATTTGCAGTATTTTTATTATTTTTATAAGTAGTATAATTTATATCACCACATTCTGAACATTTTAAACCAATTTTAACTCTATTTGCATTTTTTGCCATAATTTTTCCTTAAAATTTTTTGGGGGAAAATTTCCCCCAATTTTATAAATTAACCTAAAATTTTAGAAACAACACCTGAACCGACTGTGTGTCCACCTTCACGAATCGCAAATCTTGTTCCTTGTTCCAAAGCGATTGGGTGAATAAGCTCAACAGTAATTTTTACATTATCGCCTGGCATAACCATTTCTGTACCTTCAGGCAATTGAATAGATCCTGTAACGTCTGTTGTTCTAACATAGAATTGTGGTCTATAGTTATTGAAAAATGGAGTATGACGTCCGCCTTCTTCTTTTGTTAAAATATAAACTTCAGCTTCAAATTTTGTATGAGGTGTAATTGATTTAGGTTTAGCCAAAACCATACCACGCTCAACATCTTCTTTTGCAGTTCCGCGAAGCAATACGCCGACATTATCACCGGCTTCTCCTTCGTCAAGCTCTTTTCTAAACATCTCAACACCTGTAACAGTTGTTGTTTGAGTAGGTTTAATACCTACTAATTCTACCGTATCACCTACTTTTACTATACCTTTTTCAACTCTACCTGTTACAACTGTACCACGGCCTGAAATTGAGAAAATATCTTCGATAGGCATCAAGAAATCTTTATCAGTATCTCTTTTTGGTGTTGGAATATAACTATCAACAGCATCCATAAGCTCCATAATTTTAGCAGACCATTCACCATCGGCACCAGCTTTTGCTTCTTCAAGCGCTTTAAGAGCTGAACCTTTTATAATAGGAATTTCATCTCCAGGAAATCCGTATTCTTTTAAAAGATCTTTTACTTCTTCTTCTACAAGCTCAATAAGTTCAGGATCATCAACCATATCTGTTTTATTTAAGAAAACAACGATATAAGGAACACCAACTTGACGAGCAAGCAAAATGTGCTCCCTAGTTTGTGCCATAGGACCATCTGTTGAAGCGATAACTAGAATAGCACCATCCATTTGAGCTGCACCTGTAATCATATTTTTTACATAATCGGCGTGGCCCGGGCAGTCAACGTGTGCATAGTGACGCTTTTCAGTTTCATACTCGATATGAGAAGTTGCAATAGTGATACCACGCTCTTTTTCTTCAGGAGCATTATCAATATTACTATAGTCTTTAAGCTCAGCAAGACCTTTGCGTGATAAAACAGCAGAAATAGCAGCTGTCAAAGTAGTTTTACCATGGTCAACGTGACCTATAGTACCGATATTTACATGTGGCTTAGTTCGATTGTATTTTTCTTTTGCCATAATCTTCCTCCGTAAATGAAAATTTTACTTACACTAAAAAAATTTGCGTCTTGAACGTAGCTTAAAATTCATGGAGCTCATAGCGGGACTTGAACCCGCGACCTCTTCCTTACCAAGGAAGTGCTCTACCTCTGAGCCATATGAGCGCAAAAAAAACGCTCGGCAACGAGAAGAACGCCACTATCAAAAACACAAACGACTTTATTTGAAAACTATAAGCAAACTGTATAAAAACAGCTCCCAGTATAGAATCAAATGGAGCGGGAAACGGGACTCGGACCCGCGACCCTCAGCTTGGAAGGCTGATGCTCTAGCCAACTGAGCTACTCCCGCAAAACTATCAGTGGTGGTGAGACGTGGATTCGAACCACGGTAGGCAAAGCCAGCAGATTTACAGTCTGCCCTCGTTGGCCACTTGAGTATCTCACCCCTTAAAATCTGGTCAAACACTGTTAAATAAAAAAATGGAGCTGGTGAACGGACTTGAACCGCCGACCCACTGCTTACAAGGCAGTAGCTCTACCAACTGAGCTACACCAGCAACGTGAATTAAATTGAAATTGTGATTATATCTTAAAAAAAAAACAATGTCAATAAAAATTATCTTAAATTTAAGTCATTTTATAAACATTGCATATAATATAACAAATGCGATGCATAAAAAATAATTTAAAAGCGATAAAATTTTTTAAAAAAATTTGATTTACCACTCAATATAGGTTTTCGCTTTTTTTATTTCATTAAAATTTACTGAAATTTCATTATTTTCTGTAGTTTTTAATTTTAAAATTTCATCTTTAAAAGATAAAATTTCGCCGCTTATTTTTTCGCCATTTTTTAGCGTAATTTTCACCGACTCACCCAATGAATTTTCAAAATTTGACGGTGTAGTTAATTTGCGCTCAAGTCCAGGTGAACTAACTTCAAGCGTAAAAGCTCCACTTGTTGGAGGCTCAACATCCAAAATCGGAGAAAGCAAACGAGAAAGAGCTTCACAATCATCCAAATTGACTCCATTTTTTTTTGTGATATATACACGGTAAATTTGACGCGAATTTTCGCTTATAAGCTCATCAGCGTAAAATTTTACGCCGCACTCGGAACAAAGTGCATTTAAATCAATCATTTTTTAACTCCTTTTCGACTTTAGAAAAAAGTTCATCCATACGATTTTGATGTTCCAAACTATCATCAAATTTAAAATGAAAATTTGGTGCTCTAAACCAACCAAACTCACAAACACAATAGTTTTGAAGAATTTTTGAAACCTTTTTTAAATGAGTTAGCACATATTCCTGCTCGCGTTCATCAAGCGCCATTTTATCAAGATATACAAATGCGTCATATCTTCCTTTTTTGCAATCCACATCCGTGACGCAAAGCCCTTTTAACATAGTATCGTCCAAGCTGGCAAAAGCTTCAGGCAATATCTCTTTTAGTGCACTTTCTGTTCTTAATCGTTTTATTTCGGCTGCATTCATAAACTGGCTATTTCCTCTTTTTCTTTAAAGCTTTCTATAAAATCGCCAACTTGCATATCATTATATCCTTCGATTCCAACACCGCATTCAAAACCTTTTGCGACTTCTTTTACATCATCTTTAAAACGTTTAAGTGAGCTTACGTTGCCTTCAAATTTTATAACACCTTCACGTATTACGCGAATTTTAGCACCTCTTTGTATAGAGCCGTCAGTTACCATACAACCTGCGATTTGTCCTATTTTAGGAACATTTATAACTTGACGAATTTCGGCTTGACCGATTTCAATTTCACTTATAATAGGGCTCATCAAACCGCCTAAAACCGCTTTTACATCGTCAATTAAATTATAAATTACATTATAAGTTTTTATATTTACACCGCGTTCTTTTGCAAGTTCTTTGACTTCGCCGGTCGGACGAATATTAAAGCCTAATATTATGCAGTTTTCACTTGCACTTGCAAGTCCGACGTCGTTTTGTGTGATGCCGCCGACACCGCTATGTATGATATCAACTCTAACCTCATCATTTCGAAGTTTTTCAAGACTTGATTTAACAGCTTCAAGCGAACCGACAACATCGGCTTTTACAATTACAGGCAGTGATTTTATTTCGCCTTCCGCAATTTTTGCACTGAGTTCGTCAATTGTAACTTTTGTAGATTTGCTAAGCTCTTTTTGACGATTATGCTCATAAATTTTCTTAGCATACTCTCTTGCTTCTTTATCGCTAGTAACACTAATTAAAGTTTCACCCGCTTCAGGAACTTCACTAAGTCCTACGATTACACCGCACTCTCCAGGTTTTATATCTTTTAATTTCTTTCCTTTGTCATCATTTATAACGCGCACTTTACCGTAAGCAACGCCTGCTACAACTGTATCTCCTACTCGCAACGTTCCGTTTTGTACGATTATAGTAGCTACCGGTCCGCGTCCTTTTTGCAAGGAACTTTCTATAATAGTAGCTTTTGCAGGTACATTTAAGCTCGCTTTCAATTCCAACAAATCGGCTTGAAGTAAAACAATTTCCAATAAATCCTCTATACCTTTTCCTGTTTTAGCTGAAATTTCTACAAATTCATATTTTCCGCCCCATTCGACAGGAATAATATCAAGCTCTGCCAAACCGCTTTTTACCATATCCGGATTTGCTGTCGGTTTGTCCATTTTATTTATAGCTATTATAATAGGAACTTTTGCAGCTTTCGCGTGATTTATCGCCTCTTTAGTTTGCGGTTTAACGCCATCATCCGCTGCAACCACTATAATAACGATATCTGTTACTTCGGCTCCTCTTGCGCGCATTGATGTAAAAGCTTCGTGTCCCGGAGTATCAATAAATGTGATTTTTCTGCCGTTTTTTTCTACCATATAAGCGCCTACATGTTGAGTAATTCCGCCTGCTTCGCCTCTAGCGATGCGAGAATTTCTGATATAATCAAGTAAGCTTGTTTTTCCGTGGTCGACGTGTCCCATAATGGTAATAACAGGAACTCTTTCCACTGCATTTTTATCATCTAAATTCTGTTCATCATAAACTTTTACGTAATTTAGTTTTGCATTTTCATCTACAATTTTTATATCTATATCAAACTCGGCTCCTAAAATTTCAATCGCGTCTTCGTCCAAAAAGTCATTTTTAGTAGTCATAAGCCCTAAAGCAAAAAGTTTTGATATTATTTCGCTAGGTTGTTTTTTTATCTTTTCCGCAAATTCATAAAGACGAATTTCTTTTGGAATTTCTATACTTTTTATGATTTCGTTATCGCTGTTTTTTACTGCTTTTTTATGCTTTTTACGAGCGCCTCTGGCAATAGAACCGTCATTTCCATAAACTTTATTTTGTGAGACTTTATAGATATTCGGTTGATCTTTTGTTTTTGTTTTTTGCTCGACTTGTATAGGTTTTAAGGTTAAATCCGGTAAAACTACCATATCTTCATCATCATCTATACGAATATCCGCAAGCTCTCTATCACTTGTAAGATCTATTTTTGTAGTATCCGCTTTTTTAGATTGAACTTGTTTCTTCTCTTTTTTCTTCTCTTTTTTCTTTAGATTAGCATCAGCATTTGAAAAAATCGCATCAAGCCCTAAATTTATCTTTTGCGTTTTTGGAGCTTCAATTTTTTGAGTTTCCGTAGTTTGCAAATCTTTTTTCTTTTTAACTATTACAAGTCCGCGACGTTTTTTAAGACTTTCGCTCGCCAGAGTTTCCCCACGTGCAAACGCACTTTTTATTTTAGATTTTTTTTCAGGCATCACTTCTATTTTAGGCTCCGCTTCCTGTTTTTGCTCAATTTCTTCTTTTTTAGGCTCCGCTTTTATTTCGGGTTTTGAAATTTCAGGTTTTGCTTCCAAAATTTCATTATCAGGTTTTGAAATTTTACTTTCCACTTTCTTTTCTACTTTTTTATCGGTTTCAGGTGCAGATTTTTTAGCAATCGGTTTTGTTTTTTTTGCCGTTTTGCTATCGTCTTTTTTAACAGCCGTTTTTTTAACGGTATCTTTTTTAACAGTATCTTTTTTTACACTCTTTTTTGCGGTTTGTTTTTTCTCTGTCTTTTTAGGCAAAACTCCCGTTTGAATATAATCGTAAATAGCGCTCGCTTCTTCGTCACTTACGGAATTTGAGCCTGTTTTTATCCTTTTATAACCCATTTCTTGCGCTTTTGCGACTACTTCTTGTGAAGTATATCCAAGCTCATCTGCAATCTGACTAATCCTAACACCCATTTAAAAGTTTCTCCTTCAATGTTAAATCATCCAAATTTCTAAAATTTTCAAATTTAGAAACGATTTTTTTTATTTTATTTATATTTTTTCCCAAACACTCATCACAAATATAAAAGCTTCTGCCGAAACCGGCTTTATATCTAAAACGTTTTAAATCTTTTTGAAAAAAGCGGTTTTTACACATCACGCACATTCTAATCGGCTTATGGTGCTTATTCAAAAGCGAAACCACCGTTATCAAAATCCAAAATTTTAACCGTAAATTTTGGAAATTTAGCGCTTAAAATTTTAGCTAAATTTTTTGCGTCATCTTTATAAACTATATTTAAAAAACTTGATCCGGAACCTGAAAGCGAACTCATCAAAGCGCCGTTTTCATATGCAATTTTTCGAACTTCAAAAAGTTCCGGTAAATTTTGCATGCGAAGCTCTTCATGCATTACGTCAATACAACCGAATTTTAAATTTTTATAATCCTTTTTCACAAAGCAGCTTGTTAAAAACGCGGCATGTGAAAGATTGGTCACACACTCTTTAATTGTAAAATTTTTAGGCAGCATTGTACGCGATTTTCTCGTTTGCATTTGTTTATCAGGTATCACGACGACAGCTTTTATATCTTCACCGATTTCACTTTTTTGAGTAATGACCGAATTTTTATAAATCACGGAACTTACAAATCCGCCGAATGCAGCAGGTGCGATATTGTCAGGATGATTTTCATAAACCAAAGCCTCATTTAAAATTTTATTTTTATCAATTTTGATACCGCAAATTTTATAAGCCGAAGCAATAGCTCCTACAATTACAGCGGAACTGCTTCCAAGCCCACGAGAAAACGGAATATTGTTTTCAAAAACAAAACGGAAATTCGGCAATTTCGTATCAAATTTTCTGGTAATTTCATTAAAAATCGAAATAAACATATTGTGCTTTTTAAGATTTAAATTTTGACTGCCTTCACCATTAAGAGATATGCAAAATATAGGCGATTCATTAATTGTAATGATATTAAACAAATTAAGACTAAGCCCAAGCGCATCAAAACCTGGACCAAGATTTGCACTGGTTGCCGGAACTTTTATAACCAAAATTTTCTCCTAAACCGCCGAAATGACATAATTTGGTATTGTATCATTACTTTTATTTACTTTTGATAAATTTTGCGGCAGTTTCAGCGCTGTGCTTTTAGCTTTTTTGAGCACGATATTACCGTTTTCGTATACAAAAGAAACGCTTTTATTTGCACTAATAGGTAAAAAATTATTTAATTCAAACCCGTTAATCGCTTTAAAAGGCAAATTTAATACGGTACTTAAAGTTTTTAAAATCACATATGAAACTTTTATACCCATAAAGCTTCCCGGAGTATTTGCATAAATCAACTCTTTAATTTCATAACAATCTAAAATTTCATCCATTTTATCAATTAAAAAATCACTTGCTTTTTCGCCGGCACCGCTTAAAATTTCACGCATTAAAATGCCGTTTTCATAAATACCGATCATTACAGGTGAATTTAAAGCCACCACTAAAATTTCTACTTGTTTGATTTTTTTACCTTATGCGAAAATTTTAGCATATTCGTGAGCTATCTGCTCATCTATGCTTACCATTTCATAATTTTTAGCGTCAGTTAAAATAGCTAAAGTTAATTTGTGATTTAAATCATGACTTGCGGCATAAGCTGTATAATCACCTAAAATAGGTGCTCCAAGAAGAGATAAATCACCGATTGCATCTAAAATTTTATGACGGACAAATTCGTTTTCATATCTTAAACCATCCGGATTTAAAATTTTATTGTCATCAATTACAACGGCATTTTCCAAACTTCCGCCAAGAGCCAAATTCATAGAACGAAGCATTTGAACATCTTTTAAAAAACCGAAAGTGCGCGCACGGGCAATTTCATCGACATAATTTTTTTTACTGAATTCAAATGCAAATTGTTGAGTGCCTATTATAGGATTTGAAAATTTAATTGTATAATCAAATTTCGGGCTTTTGCTTGGGCTTACACGAACGAATTTTTCGCCCTCTTTAACTTCCACTTCGCGTTTTATTATAATAGCTTTTTTGCTTGCGTCAAGATTTTTGATTCCGGCTTCATCAAGCATCATACAAAAACTGATTGAGCTTCCGTCCATTACAGGAATTTCATTTGCATCGACATTTATTCTTATATTATCAATTCCATAACCGTTTATTGCACTCAGTATATGCTCTACTGTAGATATATAGCCTTTTTGATTACCGATAACAGTCGCCATTTGAGTATTTACAACATTTTTCGGTTCCGCTTTGAAACTAATGCCAAGATCGCTTCTATAAAATATAATACCGGTATTTTCACTTGAAGGCTCTATCGTAAGTCTTATCGGCTCACCTTTATGAAGCCCTATACCAACGCTAGTTACCTTTTTTGCGATTGTTGTTTGTTTCAAAATTTTTCCTTACAAAAATACATTTTTTTATTTTAGCAAATTTTTCTTAATTTCGTATCATTTCTTTGGAATTTTCTAAAATGTCATATATATTTTCTTTCATCCATTTTTCATCCATCCACTCCTCAGGTCTAACTTCAACACCTTGAACCAAAACTCCAAAATGCAGATGATCTCCAAATGCAAAACCTGAGCTTCCTGTTTTACCTAAAATTTCGCCCGCTTTTATCTGAGTGCCTTCTGTAAAATTTGAAGCGGAACAATGTCCGTAAATCGCATAAAGTCCAAAACCGTAATAAACGCCGATATTTAATCCGTAAATTCCGTTTTCTCCGGAAAATACTACAACTCCGTCATTCGAGTTTATAATTTCAGCATTTGCAACACTTGCAAGATCAAGTCCTAAATGCCACGATTCACTGATTTGATTATCTTCCCATAAATAAATTCTATGATCTCCGAAACTTGCAACCGCAGCAGCGTTTTTTAGAGGATAAAAAGGCGAAATTTTAAAATTTGAAAGTTCTTTTTCCGGCACTTTCGAGCTGAAACTATAAATAAGTTCCTCATTTTTACCACGAAGCGTTTCATTTACAAACTTAAATTTATCAACGCCTTTAAGCTCATCCGAATTTTGGGCATAAGTATCAGCAAGATCACTGACTTTACCATTTATAAAATTTTCATTTAATTTTATATTTGAAATTTTATAATTTTTATCTTGGTAAAAATATCTGATTCTACTTACGCTTTCGTTGCCTGCAACATCAACCGCTACTATATCGGCGCTAAATTCATTCTGATTTGCAGGCCATGCTACCAAGGAAGCGTAAAAGCCGTCTTTTATAAATTTTACGGGTATAAAATTTTTGCCGTAATTTGTTTTGATATAGACATCTTTAAGCATTTCGTCATTTGCTTTAAAAACAACGACAGCCGAGCCTCCTTTTGAAATTTTGTATGATTTTCCTATAACCTCGACAAACGGTTTTTTATTATCTATTATTATTTTTGCGCGTTTTATGCTTGTATTTCCCATAGTAAAATTCCACTTGCTGTTGTCCGTTGCTTTGATTTCAATCTCATAATTCGCATTTTTATTTACCATCATACCTTTTGGAAATGTAAGTTCAAATCGTTGCTCCGGTGCTATTACAGTAAAATTTTCATTATAAATTGTTGTTTTGTTATTGCCGTCATAAAGTGAAATTTCTACAAATTTTATGCCGCTGTCATCTTTTATATAAACAGGAAGAGGTGTTTTCAAATTTGAATAAATTATGTCTTCAATCTCTATTTTAGGAGCATTTCGTTCAAAAAGTTTAGAATTTAAAAATATATAAATACCAAAAACCAAACAAACTAAAATCA
>OBTM01000043.1_pt1 | contig 25396 bp, 26 predicted proteins | sample 1494911 | NCBI WGS metagenome assembly OBTM01 (sample SAMEA3360697, study PRJEB22359) | human gut metagenome | biome: ENVO:urban biome; feature: ENVO:human-associated habitat; material: ENVO:feces | place: Bangladesh | collected 2011 | reverse complement strand
CCATCGTTACTATCGGTATCAAGCCAAGCCGCCCGGAAACAGGCTATGGCTATATCGCCGCAGCAGAGCCAACATCAGTAGATGAAATCTACAAGGTTGAGGCTTTCAAGGAAAAGCCAAACCTGGAAACTGCCGAGCAATACCTTGCCGCTGGCAATTACTATTGGAATGCCGGAATCTTCGTATGGAACATCGATACCATCAGCAAGGCAATCCGTACCTTCCAGCCTCAACTTGCCTGTATCATGGACGAGATGGCTCCTTCTTTCTATACCGAACAGGAGAAAGAAGTAGTAGGCAAATTTTTCCCAACCTGTGAGAAGATAAGCATTGACTATGCCGTGATGGAGAAGTCGAAGGAAATCTATACCTTGCCAGCCGAGTTTGGCTGGAGCGACTTAGGCAGCTGGGGCAGTCTCCGTACCTTGCTTCCACAAGATGAGAATGGCAATGCCAAGGTAGGCAAGGATATCCGCTTGTATGAATGTAAGAACTGCGTGGTTCATGCGGCCGATGAAAGCAAGGTGGTAGTTCAAGGCTTGGATGGCTATATCGTAGCCGAGAAGAATGGACAACTGCTTGTCTGCTCATTGAAGGAAGAACAACGAATCAAGGAATTTGGAAAATAAAATATGTCAAATCAAACTTTAGATAATAATAAACGAATAGCAAAGAATACCATGCTGTTGTACTTCCGCATGATATTCATTATGGTGATAAGTCTTTTCACCAGTAGAATCAATTTGCAATCATTGGGGGTAGAAAATTTTGGTATTTACAATGTCGTTGGTGGCGTTGTTGCAATGTTTTCTGTGTTCTCAGGTTCCTTGAGTGTGTCGATTAGTCGATTTATCACTTATGAATTAGGAAAAGGTAACCAAGAAAAGTTGAAGAAGGTGTTTTCTACAGCAGTTTCTATACAAATCTTCTTGGCAGTATGTATTACCATATTAGCTGAAATTATAGGTATATGGTTTTTGAACAATAAAATGAATATTCCGGCTGACAGGTTAAATGCAGCAAATTGGGTGATGCATTTTTCTATTTTGGCATTTGCGGTCAATTTGATAAGTGTGCCATATAATGCAGCTATCATTGCCCATGAAAAGATGGGAGCCTTTGCCTATGTTAGTGTATTCGAAGTTGTTGCAAAGTTAGGTATAACGTATTATCTGTTTATATCACCATTTGACAAATTAAAGACGTATGCAGTCTTGCTATTTGCTCTATCTATAGCGTTGAGATTGATTTATGGTGTTTATTGTAAACGCAATTTTCAAGAGTGTTCCTATCATTTTATTTTAGATAGGGATTTAATAAAGCAAATGACAGGTTTTGCTGGTTGGTCGTTATTTGGATTGGTTGCTTATTCTGGTTATAATTACGGCTTGAATATTCTTTTGAACTTATTCTTTGGTCCCGTAGTAAATGCAGCTCGTGGAATAGCTTTTCAGGTGCAGAATGCAGTGCAGGGCTTTAGTAATAATTTTCAAATGGCTTTGAATCCGCAGATTATTAAGAGCTATGCTCAGAATGATTTGAAACGTATGCATCAGTTGATTTTTGCTAGTTCAAAGTATGCATTCTTTCTTTTGTTTTTCTTATCTCTGCCTATTATCATTGAAACACCCAAGATCTTGTCTGTATGGTTGACGGAAGTTCCCGATCATACTGTGAATTTTATCAGGTTAATATTGGCTTTAATTACATTTGATTCCTTGGGAAGTTCAATTAGTATTGCACAGCAAGCTTCAGGCAAGATAAAGAAATATCAGATTTGGGTAGGCGGTATTATGTTGATGATTGTACCGGTAGCATATATCTGTTTAAAAATGGGTACTAATCCCGAGTCTGTTTATATTGTCTATTTCATTGCTTGCATTATAGCCCATGTGGTTAGAATGATGATTGTTAAACCGATAATCAAATTATCGCTTCGGGAATATTTTCATAAAGTATTGTTTAGACTTGCCACGGTAACGGTATGTTCTTCTATATTGCCTATTATGGCATATAAACTGCTTCCTGTAACAATGTTGTCACTTATCTTTGTTTGTTTACTTTGTGTCATAACAGTTGCAGCCTCTGTTTATCTTTTAGGTTTGGAACAAGGTGAACGAGAAATGGTGAATGGAAAAATAAAGAGTATGTTTCGCAAAAAACACATCTAAGAAATGGAAAAAGAGTATATTGAATTATGTGCAAAGAATGATTGTACTGGATGTTTTGCATGTGAAAATGCTTGTCACAAGTCTGCGATTGTTAGAGTTAAAAATATCGAAGGCTTTCAATATCCTGAGATACAGCACGACTTATGTGTTTCTTGTCATGCGTGTCAACGGGTATGCCCTGTATTGAATCCTATAGAGAAGTTCCAAAAAGGCAAGGTATATGCTGCCTGGAATAAGAATTCTGAGGTCAGAAGCAAGAGTTCTTCTGGTGGAATGTTCTCCGTATTTGCAGAAGCTATTTTGGATGAAGGTGGAGTTGTTGTTGGGGCAAGGATGTTTGAGGACGGATATGTAAAGCATATTGCCATAACGGATAGAAGTCAACTCGACAAATTACGAGGAAGCAAATATGTTCAAAGCATAATTACCCATGATATTTATTCCCTAATTAAGGAGTATTTGTCAAAAGGTCAGAAGGTTCTTTTTACAGGTACACCTTGTCAAGTAGCAGCTATGACAAAAACTTTTAAGAGATATGCTGATTTACTGTATACTATAGATTTGGTTTGTCATGGTGTACCATCTCCTGAGTTCTTTGCAAGTTTTTATCACAAGCTAAAGAAACAAATTCCCAATTTAGTTTCTTATCAGTTTCGTGATTATAAAAACTGGCTTGTTTGTACGAATGTTAATGTTAATGTTAATGTTAATGGTTCGATCTATAATCGCTACCTTTACGGAGAACCGACTTTTTATCAAGATGCATTCTTGAAAGGCTATCTTCATAGGGAGAATTGTTATCATTGTCAATACGCTTCTATAGCCAGAGTTTCCGATATAACATTAGCAGATTTTTGGGGAATAGGAAAGAATAAGACTATTGATGATGATTATAGAGGAGGTTGTTCTATGGTTTCCTTGAATTCTGACAAGGGGCAAGAGTTGATGAAGTCTATTGTGGGAAAGATTTATTATGAACTGCGTGATATTCAGGAAACTATAGATGGAGGTAATGAACAACTCGTAAAGCCATCTGTTAGACCTGTTGAACGAGATACATTTTATCAAGATGCTCAGACAATGAGTTATAAAAAACTGATTAAAAAGTATCATTTGAAGTTGCGTTGTGATATGTCATTCAGGCAGAGGGTAAAATCTAAACTGAAGAGATTATTGAAACTTGATAAATAAGGTGTGTAGAGATAATAAAAAAATAAAATGAAGAAGAAAAAAGTATCATTTATAACAATATTCGATAATCCCAACTTTGGTACTTATCTGCAGGCTTTAGCTCTAGGTTTGATGATAGAAAAATTGGGAGCTAAAGCTGAGGTGGTTCATTATGAGCGTCCTATCTGGCATGTTTTCCCAAAGTGGTTGATGAAGTTTCATTTCTTGGAACCTTTGTATTTGTTAAAAGCTTATTTGAGGAAAAATAAGTCTGTCATTCAACAGTATGAATGCAGAAAGTTTGTGTCGCAAAAAATATCTGTTACAAGCACTTATTATTCTTATAATGAGTTAGTGAAAAATCCGCCAAAGGCAGATGTTTATATGACGGGAAGTGATCAGGTATGGAATACAACTCACAACCATGGTGTTGATAAGGCATTTTATCTTGAATATGCACCAGCAAAAGCTACACGATGTGCTTATGCTGCTAGCATTGGAATGTCCAGCATTCCTGTAGAATACGTTGACGAAACCAAAGAACTGTTATCTAAGTATTCTAGAATATCTGTGCGTGAGCGTTCTAATATAGATTTGCTTGCTTCTATTGGAATAGTGAGCGAACAGGTTTTAGACCCGACCTTGTTGCTTAATCGTGAAGAATGGAGTAAATATGCGCATCCAATGGATTTTGACGAACCTTATTTGTTAGTTTATTCTGTTGAGTCACAAAAGCGAGATGCAATAGTCGGAGAAATTGCCCAAAAAGTAGCAAAAGCTAAGGGATTGAAAATTTATGAAGTTAATTATTTTGGTGAGAACAAGGTGATACCAGGATGTGACAGGCATTTCTTTTATGCTACCCCTGATTTGTTCTTGTCTTTGATTTTAAATGCCAGCTATGTTGTGGTTAGTTCTTTCCACGGGACAGCATTCTCTATCAATTTCAATAAGGAGTTCTTATCTGTGGCTCCTGATCGTTTCAGTAGCCGACTTGATGGCATTCTGAATATGACAGGTTTAGAAAGTAGAAAGGTTTCGAGTGTTGATGATGTGTCTGAGAACTTGTTAGATAGCTCAATAGATTTTACTTTGGCAAATAGCCGATTGAAAGTAGAACGTGAGAAGTCAATTAAATTTTTAAAACAGCAATTGCAATGAAATATTTAATAGTACAAGATTGGCAGAGTACTCATGGTAATCATGCAGGTATGAAGCACATGTGCGACTTACTTGTCGCCAAATATCCCGATGAATATAAAGTGTTTGTTAAGGAATGCCCTAGAACTTGGAAGTCTCCACGAACATTTATGGAAAAAATATGCTGGCGTCTTTATGGTAAATATGCAAAAGAACACTATTTGAAGAAAACGTATCCCCTGGAGTATTTAGAACTTTGTAGCCCAATGTTTTCAAATTTGACGGCTGGGGACGAGGTATTTCTTCTGGAGTATCTGCTTCCTTGGGCATCTCAATATGAATTGGCATGTTATATTCGTGAAAATTACCCTAAAGTTAAGATATATGCTTTGTCACATCTTACAGGTAAGTATTTCGATGAAATGACAGCCAAAGAACCCGATTTAATACAAAAATGGGCAAAGCCTGTTGATAAGCTGTTAACTCTTGGTTCTTCTCTCTCTTCATACTTTGAAAAAGCAGGTGTTTCTAAAGAAAAGATAAGTACAGGTTTTCATTATGTTGATTCTGATTATTATCAGAAGAAACAGCCGATGAAATCAAATTCTCCTCTTAAAGTTATTATGATGGGAGCTTTACAGCGTGACTATGGTATGTTGGCGGAAGTTGTTAAACAGTGTCCTGATGTTCACTGGATTATTTGCAGAGGGCGAAAAAATGTGGATAATTTATTCCCTAAGACCCCAAATGTGGAGTTAAAAGGATTTTTGGAAGAAGATGAACTCCGCCATCAGATGGATATAGCCGATGTTTCGCTTAATGTGATGGAAGATACGGTAGGAAGCAATGTAATAACAACATCTATGGCTATGGGATTGGCTATGGTCGTAAGTGATGTTGGTAGTATCCGTGACTATTGTAATGATGAGAATGCTCTTTTTTGTCAAAACAACGTAGAACAATTTGTTCGATCAATAAAAAAGTTGCAGAATAATTTACAGTTAGTTCTGCGTATGAAGAAGGTATCGCTTGAAAATAGCAAGAGATTACAGATTGATAATATTAATCGTTGGTTTTTTAAATTAAAATAGTATGGGATGGTCTTCATCTACAGGTGATCCTTTTGTATATTGGAGTTTTTATGTGTTGCTGATTTTTATTTTAACCTATTGTGGTTGGGGTATCTCGAATGATTATGAAAAGCAGCCACATTTAGATGAATTGCTTTCTTTACAAATTCGATTGGTATAACTGTCTATTAACTTGAAGAAGGTTTGAGATGGAATAGAAGAATTGTTCTTGGGTGAAGACATTTTATGATGGTTATAAGTTGAAGCACTTTATTGTGCGCAAAGGTCTCTATAATGATATTGAGAAAACAACTTTATAGACAAGTTTGTTGAATAAGTTGTATTCGTATTATAATAAGATTTAAAAGGTTTATGATGTAGATTTCTTTTGTGCAAAGTTATTCAACTAGAGGGGACGGTATTGTATAACAGATAATACTGTTGTAGTTCGTGAATTCTCTAGTATATGGATAAGTAAAAAAGTTTTTATAACTGCGAAGGGTAAAGTATATATTGATTAGAATTGTTAAATAAATATGTTTATAGGTTTTGGTGTTGGCGAACCAATAGTGTATTGGTTTCTTAGAATATTTCTTTTGATCGTGTTGACCTATTGTGGTTGGGGTATCAGCTATGATACTCCCAAACGATATAATAAATACGCCTGGTTTGCGGGTATTTCTTACTCTTTAATTCAAGGTTTGCGTTGGTTGCGTGGTGCAGACTATCCACATTATTACAATGATATTGTAACTCTTTTGGGGCAATATAATATCGATAAGCTACCAGCTGTGGTTACAAATGAGCCTGAATTATTGTATAGAATATGGTGCACAGTGTTTTATTATTCAAATTTGCCATTTTGGGTCGCATTCGTCGTGTACAGTGCTTTGTTGATGGGGGGAGTGTTGTTGGTATTAAGACATTATAGGAAAGCAGCAGTTTGGGCATTGCCACTTTTCTTCATAATGACACCTTCTGCAGAGAACCTGATAAGGCAGTATATTGCAGTATCTTTCATACTTTATGCTTACTATTTTTATCTATCTGACAAAAAGAAAAAAATGTGGATAAGCTTGTGTGCAGTCCCTTTGATTCACTTTAGTGGAATAATTGCGGTGATAGTATTTGTAATATCTGTTTATTTGCCTCAGTGTGTAGTTCGGAAAATGCAGGTAAATTGGTTGCCGTGTTTATTGGTTCTTCTGTTCCTTTATTGCTATTATTTTTGGGATTCTTCTAACCTTTCTTATCTTGTTGATTTCCTACAAAACTATGTCAAGCTTGATAGTGAGAAAGCATCAAATTATGTTGATTATGCAGATCGTTGGTTTACTGATGAGGGAAGTATATCGAATGTGTTAGGAAAGAATGCTGGTGTAATCAGCTTATTGAACACAATTGTTAATATTGTTACTTATGTATCTATTATCGTTTTGGGCTTTTTTGCACAGAAAAAAGATAATAAGTTGTTTGTTGCTTTTTACTTCAGCTATTTGGCTATAATCATTAAAACCATAGGTGGTGATATAGAGATGTTTGCTAGATTTTACAATTTATTTGTAGTTCTGATGCCTTTATTAATTGGTGTATATATGTACAATATTTTTAAAAAAATCTATGTCAGAAATACAGTAATTGTCGTTTATATATTAAACTTTCTTTGGTATGGATTTTTGCGTGAAATAATCAATACGTCAATGTTTGGTTATGGATTTGTATGGGATAAATAATATAAAAAAATGAGTAAAATAAAAATAAATTTGCAAATGCTCTTTTACAATACAGTTTGTAAGGGGTATATAAAGATTTTTGGAAAGCATGACAGGCGTAAAATGAAATATCAAGTGTCTTTGTGCTTGATATTCAAAAATGAGGCTCCATTCTTAAAGGAGTGGCTTGATTATCATCTTACTGTTGGAGTTGATCATTTCTATCTTTACAACAACAATTCTGATGATGATTTCATGAGGGTGTTGAAACCTTATATTGATGGAAACATCGTTACCTTGATAGAATGGCCATACGATCATTCGCAATTTAAGGCATACAAGCATTGTTATGAGAATTATCGCAACGAAACAAATTGGATTTCATTTTTGGATGCTGATGAATTCTTTGTACCAAAGAACGTAGATACAATTGGCGAGTGGTTAAAGGATTTTGATAAATATCCAGCCATAGTCATTCATTGGAAAATGTTTGGGACAGGCGGACAGTTGAAACATGATTATTCTAAAAATGTAATAGAACAATATTTTACTTGTTGGGATCATTTTTATCATTTAGGAAAATGTTTTATTAATACTAGATATGATATAGTAGATTATAATATTTGGCATGTTCATCATCATACATATATGAGTTATCCTATATTCGGTATAAAAATGACATTACCGGCTGTAAATCAATTTGGATATATTTGTCTTGTTAACAGCAAAATATGGGGTGCCAGCCTATGTAATTATGGTAATGCAACCATGTTCTGTAACCATTATTATACAAAGGCATGGGATGTATATAGTAAAAAAATGAAAAGGAGTGATGTCCTTTTCGCTGAAGCACCAAGGTCGAAAATGAATCAATTTTTTAAAATGGAGAATTTTTGTACTAGCAGAGATTATTTGATATCTCGTTTCTATATTAAAATGAAAATTAAACAAGGTATTATTAAATTATGAAGAATATTTTACAGAAAATTAAACGAAAGATGTTTGGTAGATCTTTGGACAAGTTGGCGTGCAGAGATAATTTTATTTATGATTGCAATACGTTTTTTGCAAATTGTTTAGATGGAGATAAGGGAAAAGACCAAATTATGACACAAATAATGTTAGCAATCCATCAGTTAGAGAAAGGCATGTCCTTTACAAAGTCTGCTCGAATTTTTGGTGAGGAGAAAGCTTTATCTATTATCAGAAATCTTCGTTCTTTTACAAAAAAGTATGGCAATCATCATATAGTTTCTTTGGCTACAAATGTTTTGGCTGCTTATTTGGATAATCCGAATTCAACACAAAATAAACAGAGTCGTACAATTATTGCTTCATATATAGACGAGAATAAGTCTTTGTTAGGTCTATACACTACGGGTACAAAAATTGTTAAAGAACCTCAGCCGTTCGATGAGAAACTTATAAAGGAATTCTTCTTTAGTCGTAATAGTGTAAGAGAGTTTTCAGATGAGCCAATTACTGATGAGGAAATTATGCAGGTTATGGAATTTGCATCTTGTACACCAACGGCATGTAATCGTCAGACTTCGAGAGTTCATGTCTATAGAGATAAGGCTTTGATGAATAAGCTTATAGAAAATCAGTTGGGAAACCAAAACTGGTGTGATAATGCGACTGCAATATTTGTTATAACTTCTAATGTAAGCTGTTTCAATTCAAGTTATGAGCATGTACAAGCTTTCGTGGATGGAGGTTTATATGCAATGAATTTTGAGTGGGGGCTTCATTTGTATCATATTGCTTCTTGCTATAAAATGTATGTAAGATTAGCAGAAGTAGATAAGGCGTTTCATGAAATTTCTGGAATACCAGATAATGAGTTCCCTATAGTACTGATTCTTGCTGGTCATTATAAAAAGGAGCCAATCATATCTCCTAAGTCTGCAAGATTACCAATAGAAAAAGGCTTGAATTTGTTTATCCATTGATTATGATTATTAGTTATTTATTCTCCTCACCCCAGAAAATCTTAAATAAAATCCATATGGGGGTAAGATGGTATTGGGAAAAGAAGCTTGGTGCAATGGGAAAACATTGGAATAAGGGAAAGTATGTTATAATACAAAATCCTCAATGTTTGTTCTTTGGAGATAATGTGGGCATTGGAAAGTATGCATATCTCATGCCTTGTTGTGAGTACCTTGGTAAGGTATTTCACCCAAAGATAATAATTGGTGAAGGTACGTGGATTGGTATACGTAATAGTTTTGCTGCTATTCATGGTATTACTATTGGCAGGAATGTTTTGTTTGCAGGGTACGTTCATGTCACAGATCATAGTCATGGATATGAAGATGTCAGTAAGCCTATATCAAAGCAACCTTTGATTTCTAAAGGTCCTATTGTGATAGAAGATAATTGTTGGTTAGGATTTAATAGTGAAATCCTTTCTGGTGTACATATAGGTAGAAACTCTGTTGTTGCTGCTCATGCAGTTGTCACTAAAGATGTTCCGCCACATTCAATCGTAGTTGGTATACCCGCAAAAATTGTAAAAAAACGTAAAAACATAAAAGATACATGGGAAAAAGTAAACAAAAATTTATAGTGATATCTGGCTTTGATATTCATGATAACAATCGTGGAACCCAAGCCTTGTGTTACGGGAGTTTGTCGTTTCTAGAACAGCGTTATGGGCTGACACCTGATACCAAGATTTTGAACTTACGATTCATCAAAAATCCCTTGAAACAGGAGAATCGTATCAATAAGATAGATAAGGTAAAAGTTGGAGATAAAGAGTTTTGTATAAAGACATTGAATGTATTCTTTCTAGAAAAAACACTTTTAGAGAAATTTCATATCACATTGCCTTTTACCCCTTTTGGAAAGGCAATACGCAATATGGAATATGTGGCAGCAATCAATGGCGGCGACGGATTTTCTGATATATATAGTACACAGACTTTCTATTGGCGACTTCCGGAGACGTTGATGGCAATAAAGGCAGGTATTCCTACCATACAGCTGCCTCAAACTTTGGGCCCTTTTGAGAAGAAAGAAAATTACGCTTTGGCTAAATATATTCTTCAGGCAGCAAAAGATGTGTACGTGCGTGATGATCGTTTTGTAGAAGAATTGAAGAAAATGGGTGTGAAATATGAATTGACAAACGATCTCTCATATTTCATGCAGCCAGAACCTTTCGATATAAAAATAGAAAAAGGTGCGATAGGTTTGAATGTAAGTGGTTTGACTTATAGCAATCATTTCAGAACGTTAGCAGGGCAATTTGAAAATTATCATTATCTTTGTGAACAGATAGTGAGATATTTCCAAAGCATTCACCGCCCAATATATTTGATTTCACATAGCTATGGTTATCAAAATCCAGAGACAGATAATGATGATTTGGAAGCATCACGCATTTTCTACTCTAAGTTGAAAAGCAAGGAAGGTGTCCATCTTATAGATATGGACTTGATTTCTCCAAAGACTAAGTATGTGATATCCAAAATGTCGTTTTTTATCGGTACACGTATGCATGCAAATTTTGCAGCCATATTCACCAAAGTACCTGTTTTCGGACTGGCTTATAGTTACAAGTTTAAGGGTGCTTTTGAGAACAATGGCATTTTTGGTCAAACAGCCATGATTAATAATATTTCAAAGTCACAGGCTGATGACATTGTGAAACAAATTGTAGAAGTATTTAAGAAATATAACAAATAAAACAAAATATGAAAAGACCAGAGATTATAGCATTGTACTTGCCTCAATTTCATCCCATACCAGAGAATGATAAGTGGTGGGGCAAGGGATTTACAGAGTGGACAAACGTAAAAAAGTCAAAACCTCTGTTCAAGGGGCATGACCAGCCACGCATACCAACAGAATTAGGTTATTATGACTTGCGTAATCCTGAAATACGTCAGAAACAAGCAGACTTGGCAAAGCTTGCAGGTGTTACTTCTTTTTGCTATTGGCATTACTGGTTTGGTAATGGAAAGCGACTAATGGCCGATATTTACGATGAGGTGTTGGCTTCGGGAAAGCCTGATTTTGGCTTTTGCCTAGGATGGGCAAACCATTCTTGGTATTCAAAAACGTGGAACAAGGATGGTACGACAAGCAACAATCTGCTTATCGGACAGGAGTATCCTGGCATAGAAGATGAGAAAATGCACTTTGAGTTACTGCTCCGCAGTTTTAAGGATCCTCGTTATACCAAGATTAATGGTAAGCCATTCTTCTTGATTTACGACCCAGTGTCTGTGCCTAAGGAGTATCTTGATAATTTCAGAAAATGGACAAAGGAAGCAGGATTCCCGGATTTGTATTTAGTTGGTGAAATAACCAAGAGTAATTATATCAAACCTATGTTGAGAGAGAAAGGATTTGATGCCGTGGTTTACCAGGGACTCAACTATACTCGCCATGACACATTGCTTGGAAAAATGGGTAAGATAGGTCATTACATCGATTATAAGTTGAAGCCAATCAAGAGCTTTTTCACAAAGAAACCAGCTTTCTTGTATGATTACCGCTCTTACTATAAGGAGTTTGTAAGCAAGCGTGACTATGAGAATGATGTGATTCCACAGTTGTTCACACAGTGGGATCATTCTCCACGTAGTGGTGCAAATGGTGTTATCTATTGGCATGCAGAACCAGAGTATTTCAAGAAGCACTGTCTGATGGCTTTTGATGCCATAAAGGACAAGCCTGCGGATGGGCAGGTGTTGATATTGAAATCATGGAATGAATGGGGAGAAGGCAACTATATGGAGCCAGACAAGACTCATGGACGTGGCTTTATCAATGCCCTTCATGATGCCCTCGATGAATATTATGGTAAGGAATAAGACGATATGAACATATTGTTTGTTACCGTGTTCCAAATTTCAGAGCAGAAAGGTGGAACAGAGCGCACCACGGCACGCATCAGTAATGAATTGCGCCGCCGTGGGCATAAGTGCTACAATCTGTATGCCAAGCCTATCGGTGATATGTTTGAGATGACAAAGTTTGATGATATTTATACCAATCATTCTTCTGAATCGATAAAAGATATCATTGATGGCAAGCAAATAGACAAGATAATTCTTGAGGGTGCCTTTACTTTGGTAAAGGATGTCTCAAAAGGTAGAGCGATGGCTTCTCGAAAGCCTGAGATGCTGTTTGTGCATCATTTTGCTCCAGGGTATGAGCCTTATTTCAATGCTTTTTATTCTATCTGGAATCAATTCCGTTATGCTCAGTCCTTGACCAATAGAATAAAGGCGTTAGTGAAGGTCTTGATATATCCAGTGTTCAAACCATATATGGATGCTTCCTTTCATAAACTCTATAAGGTGGCGTATGACTTGTGCGACAAGATAGTTCTGTTGTCTGCTGAGTATGCTGAAGATTATTGTAAGTTTGGTGGTATTGACGACAAGAAAAAGTTTGTATCCATACCGAATGCAGTTTCTTTTGATGAGTTTATTCCTGTTGAAGAGCTAAAAGATAAGGAAAAGATAGTCTTGATAGTGACTCGTTTGGATGAAGTGCAAAAACGAATATCCTTGGCCATCAAGATATGGAAACGGATAGAGGAAGAAGCCGACCTAAAAGACTGGACGTTTAAGATTGTAGGCTTTGGTGAGTCTGAGCATGAATATCGCAAAATGGTTTCCGATTTAGGGTTAAAGCGTGTATCGTTTGAGGGACGACAGAATCCTATAGAGTATTATAAAAAAAGTTCACTCTTCATGATGACCTCTCTTTTTGAGGGTTGGCCTATGACCCTGAATGAATCGTCGCAGTTTGGTTGTGTGCCATTTGTTTATAACACATGCGCATCATTCCATGAGATAATTAATGATGGTCAGAATGGCTTTTTGATTACGGATAAGGATGAGGTTGAATTTTATCAGAAAATGCGCCAAGTGATGCTTGATGCGGACAGACGGATGAGTATGATGAAAGCTGCTGTTAAATCGAGCAAACGTTTTACCTTGGATAAGATTGTGAACCGTTGGGAGAAACTTTTAAATGAATAAAACATGATTCCTAAAAAAATACATTATTGCTGGCTGAGTGATGATCCCATGCCAGAGAAATTGCTGAGATGTGTGGAAAGCTGGAAGAAGTATCTTCCAGATTATGAACTTGTTAAATGGGATTTGAAAAGATTTCCCTTATCAAAGAATGCTTGGGTGAGGGAAGCATTTGAAAACAAAAAATACGCCTTTGCGGCAGACTATATCCGGTTGTATGCCTTGGCAACAGAAGGTGGTATATATCTTGATAGTGATGTGGAAGTACTGAAGTCCTTTGATGACTTATTGAAGTATCCTTATTTTATATGTAAGGAAAATAGTCCACAGGGAATAGAGGCAGCCATCATTGGTGCTGAGAGTAATACACCGTGGGTTATGGAATGCCTTGACTATTATAAAGGCAAACATTTTATTGGTAAGGATGGTAAGGCACAGACGGCAGTGTTGCCATCTATCTTGAAAAAGTGCATACTTGATAAGTTTGAAATGAAGTTTATAGAAAGTCCTGAACAATTCATAGATGACAAGAAGGTGGTTAGTGTGTTACCTATGGATTATTTTAGTCCAAAGAATTATGTAACCAAAAAGATAACTATCACCGCTAATACCTATTCTATCCATCATTTTGCTGGTACTTGGCAACCTTTGTGGAAACGATTAGCATTGAAAATTTGGGTACCTTTCTCGGTGAAATACCCAGAGTTGGCTAAGGTTATTAAAGATAAAATATAGATGTATGGAACGTTTGGTATATATTGATATTTTGAAAGGCATAGCCATTATATTGGTTGTTATGGGACATATGTTTGTGCCATATACAAACTATTTGGATTCAACAGTTAATCAGATGATTTATTCTGTTCATATGCCTTTGTTTATCTTTTTGAGTGGATTTGTCTTTCATCTTTCTCAAGGAAAACATAGCGTTAGAATAACAATAATGAAGAGAATTTTGTCACTATTGCTGCCGTTCTTCTGTTTTTCTGCGGTATATTGCTTTGCAAATGACATCTCATATTCTGATATGTTGTTGAAGAATGAAATGCATAACGGATATTGGTTTACCTTGGTTTTGTTTGAGATCATCCTTATTTCTATCGTGATAGAAATGTTGACAAAACGAATTCGGGGGCAAAATGGCAAGGTTGCCGTTGACCTCATATTGAATGTAGTTTTAATACTTATTTTACTCATTATTGCTAAAATAGAATTAATACCAGAGCCTTATAAGACATTGTTTTCTACTGATAAAGTAGCCAAGTTCTATATGTTTTTCCAAATGGGCAAGTTTGTAAACACATATTCGATGTTTGGTTCGTTGTTCAAGAAACAGTGGGTATATACATTTTGTATGGTTGCCTATTTTTTCTTGTTTACTAAGTTTGGCTATGATTTGCAAGGTGTTAATGCGATGTCGTTTATATTGCCTGTTTGTGGTATCATAGTTTTGACAAATATGGTGGAAAAGAATCAAATGTGGCTAAATTCACATGGTATATTGGCGAGTATAGGCAAGAATTCTTTGGAGATATACTTGGTGCATTTTTTGGTTTTGTCCTTGATACCGAAGGAAATAGTAGACAGTTGTGGTAGTGTTTACCTTCAATTGTTTGTATTGCTTTTATTGTCAGTGATTTGTATTATAGTCTCTTTGGCAATAGCAAAGTTTATACATGGCTCTGATATATTGAATTTTCTGCTATTTGGCAAGGAACCTTATCTAAAGAAAATAATATCAAAGATGAAATGAGACGAACATTATCGTTTGTTTGCTTTTTGTTTGTTTGTGTTTTTGCTTGCGCAGATAACAAAGTGCCAGTCTTTGTTACTCCAGAAGACTTCGGGTGTGTGAGTAATGACAAACATCAGGCAGAGAAAAATAGCGCTGGCTTTCAAAAGGCTATAGACTATTGTATAGTCAATGGCAGCAGACTGACTTCTGTTGCAAGTCATTGCTATTATATCAAGCAAGGGCTTAAAATTTCAGGTTTTATCAATATAGATTTAGGCGGTGCAACGATTATTGCCACAGATTCTGTGCCGATGTTTACAGTCCATTGGCATAAGACGGAGTATTGGAAAGGTATTATTCGTAATTTTCGCTTAAACCTTAATGATATAGCCAGGATTGGAATTAATTGCGACAAGGTAATCAAACTTCATCTTACAGATGGAGAATTTTCTGGAATAGGTGCAAATGCAATAGGGTTGAATGTAAAGGAAGGCTATGAGTTATTGGCAGATAACCTGCATTTTCATGGCAATCAGAAATATTCCACAGGCATCCGAACTTTGACAAGTGATTGTCATTTTTCCGATTGCATTATGATAGATTGTTATACCGCTGTTGATAACCGAGGCAGCAATTTCTTCGAGCGTATTCATGCTTGGATGTTGCCTCGATATATTCACGGAAGTACATATTTCAGAAACAGAGGTGGCGGAGTGTTCCTAAACCAATGCTTTTGCGACACCTATGATAAGGCTTTTGTCGTGGATAATGTTTGCGAGATGCATATTTCGCAATTGAAGCTAATCCATAATAAAATAATGTGGAAAAAACCATACGATAAGGTGAATCCAATAGTATTCGATTTCAAGAGTGATGAAGTGGCAAGTAAGTCAAAAATATCATTGTTGGATTCGTATATTGGTGGGTTGTGGCTTGGGAATAAGGAGCGGCAAGTGTTCTCAAAAAGGACTAATACTATTAAAGTATCGGATAGTAACATCACTGCTGTAAAGAATTTGCAATGAAACAAGAAGCTAGACAAGCCATATATGGAATAGTTAAGTGCATTGATGATCAACTGCGTTATGAACACGATGTGCTTAACTTGATTTCCTCTTTGTGGAATGTTTATCAGAGTCCTTCTACAGGTGAAGACTCTCGGTATAAAATTCTTGGAGATGAGACAGATAAGCACTATTTCATGAATGATGATTGGACGCAAGATAAACTCTATTTGTCAGTGCTCCATATACTTGATGATGAGCATAAACTATTGCGTTTTGTGGAAGGTCTCATCAATATTATGTCTGATAAAGCTATCATTGATGATTTGCGGAAGATTCTCGAAACAGAAAACTACCAGATAATTAATGAAAATGGTAGGTATGTTATTCAAATGATTGGTGAAGATATTACGCCAGAAGTGGATAATCGGATACCTTTCATTAGATGTAAGTCTGTTATCGATAAAGATATCATAGACGGTTTTTATGAAGAAGACGAGAAAGGAGACTATAGGCTGGTAGAAGATAATATAAATGAGTTTTGCCAAAATATGAGTTCTGGAGAATCTATCTATGTTTATTCCTTGACTGAAATTATGGCAAATATTCGATATGATACTCTCCTCTTGTTTGATGAGCCCGAACAGCACTTGCATCCACATGCAATTACAGTACTGATGAAAGCCATCTGTGATGTCTTGGAAGAATTTGAATCATACGCTATCATTGCCACCCACTCTCCATTGATTGTTAGGGAGATGGTTTCCGACAATGTATATACTCTGGAAAGAATAGGTAATATTTTGAGTGTTGCAAAAATTGGTATAGAGTGTTTTGGTGAAGATGTATCGATATTAAGTGATGTGATATTCAAGAATATGTCTGATGAAAAGAAATATGAGCACTTTGTGGAATCAGTAGCCAGGAAGTGTCATTATGATTATGCTGCAATAGTTGATAGGCTAAAAGGTGCACATAACAAGCTGGGCATGAATATGAGATCGCTTATACGATCGGTAATAGACAAACATAACTATGAGGAAGCTTAAACCTGTGGGTATTTTAATAATTGCTCCTATGGCTATGCTATCACAGTGAATGAGGTTTATCGTTTTGCGAAGGATTATCAAATAGCTGAGATATTTGGTGAAAATTTCCAAGTACCGCAATCGTATAGGTATATTAATAATATAAAGACGATAAGAGTTCTTACTAGTCTATAAGCAAAACTAATAATATTACAATGACATACAATTACCGAAAAATAAGACTACTTGGCTTGACCATAAAAGAAGGGTGTAATCCTAAGCTGACAAAAACGTTGGCTACAGGTTACTATCCTTTTTATACTGCAGAGCTGAGTGATGCATTCTTCCTACGGAATGTTAGTGTCTCTGCTATCGTGGGCATGAATGGCGCAGGCAAATCATCACTGTTAGAGTTGATGTTTCGCATGATAAACAACTTTAGTGCCTGTTTGGTGGGGAATACAATCAGACGCAATGGAGCAGATGAAATCTATTTTATTCCTGGCATTAAGGCAACTCTTGATTACGAAATAAGAGACATGAAGGGTACATTGATTTGTGATGATGGAATTGTGGCATTGGTTTATGGTGATAAGAAATTCTTTTTGTCTGATCCTGACTTGACGATGATACATGAATATCGGGATTTTGAAGTTTGCTACAAGCCCAAAACTGCAAAGAGAAGCGAGATAGCAAGTTGCTTTTTCTACACCATCGTCATGAATTATGCCTTACAAGCTTATAATTCTCTGGACTATCAAGACGAAAAGGCTGAGCATTATCAAACAGACCATCTAATTGGGGCAAGTTCGAATGGCAACTGGATGAACAGCATGTTCCATAAGAATGATGGATATGCTTCGCCTATTGTCTTAAATCCATACAGAGATCAAGGTGTTATTGATATGAAGACGGAGACAGCTTTGACCAAAGACAGGCTTGCAGGTATTCTTGTTGAGGCAAAGAGAAAAAATCGAGAATTCATAGATGGCTATCAACTTCTGCGCATTGTTTATGCGTTTAATCCATATAGAGTGATTGCTAAGCTGCCTGAAAAATTTCACGAAAAGGATGTAACACATGTAGAGAACTCGTTTAGGATACTTTATGGAGAGGAGAATTCTTTTGTAAGACTTGTTTTGGATGCATACGGATATTCGTTTGCAAATTCTAACTGTATGTCTGCTTATGGATGTATTTATCTTATCTATAAGACCTTGACAATCCCATCAAAATATCCAAGTTACGCAGAATATGCCTCAGTAGTTGATATTGAAAAGATTGATGGTTTTTTAAAAGATGAAAATGAAAAGAAACACTTGGTCCAGCTTATCACAGAAATAAAGAAAGACAAATCTCACGTCACAACGAAAATCAGGCAAACCATTCATTTCTTGGATGCCTTTGACCAAGACATTTGGGCAGAGGACAAATTTTCTTATGAGTTTTATGAAGATTGGTTAAGGATGGACAAGAAGAACACTTCTCTTGAAGCGACAATGGAGCTGATGCCACCTCCAATCTTTAACTCGGAGATTATCATGAAAAGAGATAAGGACGAAGCGGAAATTCCTTTTTATAAACTCAGTTCCGGTGAAAGACAATTTTTGTTCTTGATGAGTTCTGTCATCTATCATGTGATGAACATAAAATCATTGCCAACTTCTCGTATTGCTTATCGATATGTGAATATAATTCTTGATGAAGTGGAGCTTTGTTTCCATCCTGAATATCAAAGAACATTTTTGTATAAACTCTTGCAGTCTATCCAAAGATTGCATTTGAATACATATTGTGGCTTTAATATCATTATTACGACCCATTCCCCGTTCTTGCTTTCTGATATACCTCAGGGCAATGTGCTTTACTTGGAAGATGGGCATGTTGTGGATAAGAGCTATATGCAAAATCCTTTTGCGGCTAATGTGAATGATATATTGCGACAGAGTTTCTTCTTGAAGAATGGTTTCATGGGAGAATTCGCCAAACAGAAAGTCTTAAAGGTATTAGATGACTATAAAAAGAAAAAGCTCGATGCAAATGAAGCAAATGAGCTGGTGGAGCTAATAGGAGAACCTTTATTGAAGGATAGACTATCGGAAGTTATGAAGGAGGAGATGCAATGAGAAGGATATTTATAGATGATAGAGTTAGAGGTATAGCTAAGTCTTTCAAGATTTTTCTTGAAAAAGGTTTAAGTAGTAAATATAAGTCTCCTAAAAAACACTTGGGGGAGTTGGCTAATAATCCTCTACTAAGCCTTAAGCAGCAGCAATATGTTAAGCTTATCTTCAAAGAATGGGACAATTTGATAGTGATGGAGCCACCCTTCGATAACACTATTAAAAAGTTTGAAACCTTATTTCCTGCTGATAAGATTTCAACTGAGCAGTTTGGAATTGACCCTAATTCCCCCAAGTTCCTTTATAAGGAAATAGTAGGGGCAATGCGATATGATTACGTGCAGGAAAAGGTCTATCCAAAAATTATCAATCAGCTCGGTATCAAGACTTGTGTCTATTGCAATGCTCAATATGCTTTCTCGTATGATAATGGCAAGGATAGTTTTCAAAATTATGAGATAGACCATTGGATGCCTAAGAGCAAATATCCTTATTTATGCACTTCATTTTTCAATCTTCAGCCGAGTTGCCCCAAGTGTAATAAATCGAAATCAAGCAAGGATGATATCCTTCCTTTTTGTTTATATACACATAATGGAAATAAATTGAATCCATTCGATTTTTCAATACTTCATGTATCATATGCGCAATATTTAGCTACACATGACAGAGATATGCTAAGGATTATATTTTCATCGAAAGAACAAGGATTGAAAGATAACATGGATGCTCTGTTTCATATATCAACTCAATATCAAGCGCATAAGGAAATGGTGGAAGAGTTGATATGGAAAAAACAAATCTACAATAGTACGTTCCTGGATATTTATAAAGACAGCTTTAAACAATTAGGATTTAAGCAGACTGACTTTAATCGTTTTATCTTATCGAATTATGATAAGGACGAAGACATTCTAAAGCGTCCTTTTGCAAAGATGGTGCAGGATATAGCCAAACAATTAGGAATCATTTAAACATATAGAAATATGATATCAATATTAGTTTCTAAGATTATATCAACGGAATCCTTTTCCGTTAATCAGATATTCGAGAATAAGGGAAAGGCATATACTTATCTCAACCCAGTGTCTTATTTGACTGCTCTCGACAATAAGGAGCTATTCTCGCAGCTGGATGGTATCTTTGCGGATGGTGAGTTGTTGGTGAAAGCCATCAAGATAGTGTATGGCAAACAAGTGACTCGCCGAAGCTTCGACATGACTTCGATGGCACCGGAGTTGTTCTCTTATGCAGAGGAGCATGGAAAGACCATCTATATCGTGGCTTCCAAGCAAGAGCAGGTGGAGAAAGCCGTGGAGATATTCCGTGAGTGGTATCCAAAGGTGAAGTTTGCAGGTTATCGTAACGGTTACTTTGCTTCAGAACAAGAAATGGATGAAGAAGCTAAGCATATCGTTAAACTGAATTCTGATTTCTTGATAGTTGGTATGGGAGCCTTGATGCAGGAGAAGTTCCTGCTAAAGGTGAAGAATGCTGGTTATCAGGGTATCGGGTTTACCTGTGGTGGATTTATCCATCAGACTTCTAAGAATGAGATAGATTATTATCCGGCATGGGTGGATAAAATGAATCTTCGCTTTGTTTATCGAATGTGGAAGGAACCGCATACCCGCAAGCGTTATATGATGGCAGGCTTGCTGTTTCCTGCAAGGTTTATCGTAGAAAAAATCTTCGGATAGTCTTGTACTAAAGATTTCAAGAAGACAATGGAGGTACTGGAAAAGACAGGAAAAGTAGATCATAATTTGGTGCATGAGCATCATGGTATGGCATGGGTAGATGGAGTGATGGTGGAGCCTCATTATAAGGTTCACAATTATCAATGTCCATCTACCGATCATGCTATGCAGGAAATATTTGCTTCGGTATTTCCTTCAGAGTTGTCTTCTGCTGATATGGATGGGTATGCAGTACCTGTATTCCCTCCAACCTTTGAAAGTGTATTCCTGATATCGCACATGGTAAACCATGTGTATGAAGAAGGATTGGGATTGAGGTAGGTGATAGATTATGCCATGTTCTTATCGAGTTGTGCAGACAAGATAGACTGGTTGCAGCATCATGAATATCAGCATCAGATGCACATGGAAAGGGCATGGAGAATCTTTACCTGTATTTGTGTTGATTATCTAGGAATGCCCTTGCCATCGCAAGTGGAGCCTTTTTCTCATCAAGAGAAGGTATGGGCAGAAAAGATGATGACAGATATCATGAGGGTTGGCAACTTCGGTAGAGGTGAATATGTTTCTCGGAATCAAGGAATCGAAGATGCTTTCAACAACTATTGTCGGGTTGTGAAAAGGTGCAGGATTCTTGGCTTTGTCTGCCCTAGTGAAGCAAGATGGTGGATTATATCGAAGGTAAAGCGTTTCTTTTGGAAAAGATGGATTGAGGAATAGGAAAAAGGTAGAGTGTTTGATTTTGTTGTGAAGATGCATGAGGGTTGGAGGAATTTCAAAATTCTTTCGAATACTAACATTAAGGGGGAGGCCGTCCGAAAACTTAAATAGGGAAGCAAACAACTGAATTGAGCATTTTTCTTTTTCTCTTTATAGTTGATTAACATCGTATCTTATTGATTCTCAATTATTTTATGTATTTTTGTAGTAAAAACAAGAAAGATATGGCATATAAAAAAGGTCAAGATAGACGACAAAGGGTTCTTTTCCCTGATTGCATTGACAAGTATGTAGAGGCTGATGCCCCTGTTCGCTTGTTCGATGCTTTTGTCGATAATCTCAAAATGGATGAACTGGGATTCGTCCGCAGTACTCCTACAGAGACTGGTACTCCTGGATATGATTCTCGCGATCTCCTCAAACTCTATATTTATGGTTACTTCTATCAGGTACGTTCCTCTCGCAAACTTGCTCGTGAGTGCAAGTGTAACGTAGAGGTAATGTGGCTGCTCAACAAGCTGACTCCCGAGCAGATGCGTGCCAAGGCTCTTGAAGGATACTTCGTGAGGGATGCCGAACGCAATCTTATCTATTGTCCGCAAGGAGAAATCCTGAGGCAAAAGTCTATCAAAAGAAACGGTATGATCCGCTACTGCAACAAGCTTGCATGTAAAAAATGCAAGTGCAAGTCAAACAGACGTTCTCGGACGGGCCGGGGAGGGGGATTATAATTGGAAGAAAGTGGTAAAGTTATATTGAAATGGAAATGAAAACTGTACTTAAGAACAACTGGTTTATTTTTGTCTTATCTTTGATATTCGTAATTCTGAGCTTCTTGATATGCAGATGTTCTTGGTCTGTTATTGAACGTCTGACAAGTGAGACACCAAAACAGAATACTCATGTTGAGGCGATAAATATACAGATAGAGTTGTCTGATACATTGAATGAAAAGATATTTGATAGCTTGAAGAGTATTCAAAAGAATCTTCAAGAGATGAAATCTGATTCTGTGATAGTAATTGTTGATAAAGTACATAAATGATAGTTGCCTTATGGGTATGAGTTGGGACTTTACAAATTATACTTTCAGCTTCTTGGTATCGTTGATAGGTACTATACTTGGTATTTGCTATCCTTTGTTTTTGGAGAATATAAGGAAGATTGACGATCAATACCAATCAACGGTACTGGCAAAACGATTCCAAGAAGCACCAGTGTTCAAGCTGTATCGACTTTTATTGATAGCGGCTATAATCATTTCATTTTTAGCTCCTTTTATTATGCTTTTTTCTGATAATAGCATTGTAAATATAGGGGTAGAAACAATACATTGCTTATTTGTTTTAGCATTAGTATTTGTTATGCTTTATATGTTTCGAGTTATCCAAACATATTATAATCCAGATGATTTGAGTAGGCTTCTATTTGAATGTCCTAAATCACAGCATGTTCCTGTTGATAGAGAATTGCTGATGGCTTCTGTGGATTTGATGAGGTATTCATGTGAAAGAAACAACATGGATGTTTATAGGATTAGCAAGGGGTATTTAGTAAATGCGGCAACATTAGAGCAGATTCCTGTGGGGTATGAATACTATAATCTGTCTTCACTTTTGCAAGATACTTTTATACGGATTACAGACTTGTCAACCGATGAAACATTGAAGCCATTATGCTATGACAACATCTTGGTACAAGTATACTATAATATATTTTGCAAGGGCTTTAATGGTGAAAACAACTACGCTACAATTTGGCATTCACTAAATAAAATAATGGAATCTGAGAATACAGAATGGTTTCAGCAATATTGGTCTGCTGCTATCTCATATTGTGGTCTTATTGTCAAAAATCTGCGAAGTGATGCTTCAAAATATGTATTTGAAAATCAAGCTCGATTTTTGGAATTTCATCATGCTTTGGGTGCCATGCTGGTGTATCAGCGAAAAAATGATTGGCTACATTATATATCAACGACAGATAATGTTAGTCCAAGGAGATTTGATTTGATACCTGGGTCTTTAAATCAAATATTCTTCTATGTGGTTAGATTTGAGCGTCTATCCGACAGACCTTGGGAGCTTACTGGTAAATATCAAATGAATGGAATATCCAATGATGTTAATTCTGACCAAACAATATTGCTGCAATTGTATCGCTATTTTACCTTGTTGATTATGCGTCTTTTCAGTTATAATGACTATAATATCGGCTATTGCGATCCTATGCAATTGCCAAATATCGATGGTTATGACTTAAGAAAATTAAAGGATTTAAAAGGAACAGTGGAACGGATTCTTCATACTGTAAATTATTGGTATGATGACAATCGTATATCGGAAATTCATCTTCCTGTAACTCCAGAAAAAAGCGAAGTGATAAAACTCTTAGATGGATTGATAGAAAAGATAAATGCAGGGATACAGTTCCATATTAACAATCCAGAATTAGATACCGATAAGTTTGAAGAATTGAAGTCTCTGCTGGCAGAAGCTGACAATAAAAGCAAGGTTTTGGCAGATATGCCTAATGAAGAGGAAAAGAGAAACTGGGGAGCTACGAGTATCGAAATGACAATTGAACATCAGTTGGACGCAGATATAAGCAGCAAGGATGGATATAAAGGATGGAGTAATTTCCCTGAAGTCATATTGCAAGCCTTGAATACGAAAATTGCAAGATACATTGATGGTTGCTATTCATTTTTAGAGCCTCTTGCAGATTTACGCATCAGTGAGAAGAATCTGTTTGCCGCCTTGGATAAACTGCAAATTCCGAAGGAATGCCTTATCTTATCCATGGGCGTTTACTTGGGTGGCATAGATGTGAAGTATAATAAGAAATCAAATTTGACGTATGATTATACTAACAATACGTGTTCTTATGGTAAAATACCCGTGATAGAAAACAATTCTGCTTATTCTGTTGTTTATGTCATAAAACAATCTGATTTGCTCAAGATGGATACTCTGTTGGCAGACGAGAGCGATAAAGTTATTAATAACATGACTTTGTTGGATGGTTCAGAGAAACATCTTTATACAAATATTGATGAGGTTATTCAAAAAGGAAGCCCTACACCGATTCTGAAATTGGGAAAGAAAATTTGTGTCTATACAAAACAGAATATAGAAATTATCCGCATCAGAGTAGCAAGAGATGGAGACGATTCTATGGAAATAGCAAGACTGAAACAATGGAAAGAATATTTGAAAACAAATAGCTGATATAAATGGAAACAGAGAAAATTAAAATCAAGCAACTTATGTCATATATAAATAAAGAAATATCCTCAAAAGTCCTTTTCTTGGGAGTTATTTATTCGTCTTGCCCAAAAATGTGGCAAAAAGGTGATTCTGCATGAACATGCTGCTGATTTCGTAGAATATTATGATGGCTCGGATGATAAGCAAGCGAAAAGGAGGATTTGACTTATTAAAAGCTATTGCTGACAATAAAGAGTTTTTTGCCGATAAACTTTTACTTCGTATGGGAGGTAATGAGGTTGATGGTGACATCAAGGCTTATATTCGTGAGAATGGCTTGGAATACAAAGGCTATAGCTGATGCTATCAAGTTTTATATTGAAAATCGTGATGCGATTAGAAAACAAGGCAATAATGCTTTCAATGTAGTACAGGACTTTTTCCCAGAGAAAGTTTTTGGAGATTTGAAAGCATTATATTTGGAAATGTTTAAGTAAAGAATGTACAACGATATTCAAGTAATAATCATGGCCGGCGGCGTAGGCAGCCGCTTTTGGCCAATGTCAACCCCCGATTACCCAAAGCAGTTCATAGATGTGATGGGTGTCG
>OBTM01000038.1_pt1 | contig 27535 bp, 14 predicted proteins | sample 1494911 | NCBI WGS metagenome assembly OBTM01 (sample SAMEA3360697, study PRJEB22359) | human gut metagenome | biome: ENVO:urban biome; feature: ENVO:human-associated habitat; material: ENVO:feces | place: Bangladesh | collected 2011 | reverse complement strand
TTCTTTTCTGATATCAGCCGGAACCGGTGTGATATTTCGGTTATTTAAAAACCTGTCAAACCGGTTTTCATTCGCTGTTTGGCTCAGACAGCCCACTGTTCTGCCTATCACTAGTCTGCTGTTCAAGTTTCGCTAGTCTGCTGTTCTAGTTTCACTAGTCAGCTGTTCCCGTTTCGCAGCGCATCCGTTAGGCGTAATAAGAATCGCAATTCCGTTAGGCGTAATAAGAATCGCAATTCCGCTAGGCGTTAGGGAGATACGCAATTCCGCTAGGCGTTCCTGCGGATTTGCAATCCGCCTCAAGCGAGGATACCTCAAGCGCGGATGCCTCAAGCGCGGATGCCTCAAGCGAAGATACATTTAAATAAAACCATTTTTTTCTTCTATAATTGTACCTTTTACCATTATAAATCTACCACTTATATTTAGAACTATGAAAAATGTAAAGTCCTGATAATCAGATGTAGTGGTGAAAATAGGTGGTCATTTTCACCACTTAATTATTTAATCAACCAACAAATATCAGACATTTTATATACTTTTGCAATCGGAAACCAATCATGGATGGGTTCCCGACTATCAGAAAACAATTTTAAACATAAATGAGAATAACTATTATGAGAAAATCAAAAAGTAATGCGATGTTGCGAGGACTAGCAGCCTCAGCACTCGTCCTAATGGTCTCGGCGACAGCTTGGGGACAGAAGGTGAAGATTACGGGTACTGTAATCGACAATACCAATGAACCCGTTATCGGAGCTTCGGTTCTGGAGAATGGTACCAAAAATGGTGTTGCTACTGACCTGGATGGTCACTTCACCATCGAAGTACAGCCAGGAGCCAGACTCAAAATTTCTTATATAGGTTATAAGAATAAGGAAGTGAAAGCTTCTAACGGCGTACAGATTATGCTCGAAGAGGAGTCTAATATGCTCAACGAAGTGGTGGCTATCGGTTATGGCTCTGTCAAGCGTAAGGATGTAACTACTGCCGTATCCAGTGTGTCAGCCAAAGACCTTGATACCCGTCCTATCGTATCTGCCGCAGCAGGTATGCAGGGAAAGGCAGCCGGTTTGCAGATTTCGCAAGCCAACGGTCAGCCAGGTGCTTCACCAACCATCCGTGTGCGTGGTACCACCTCTTTAAATGGTAGCAATGATCCGCTCTATGTAGTAGATGGTGTGCCAATGACCAATATCGACTTCCTGGCAGCTGATGATATTGATAATATCCAGGTGTTGAAGGATGCCTCTTCTGCTGCAATCTATGGATCACGTGCAGCCAATGGTGTCATTATTATAGGTACAAAGCAGGGTAAGGCTGGCGTAGCCAAGGTATCTCTGAATGCACATTATGCATTTAATACTGTACGTGACAACCAGGAATCTCTCAATGCGGCTCAGTATAAGGAGCTGATGGATGAAATCGGTCTGGTGAAACTGCCGGAAGGCTTGAAAGACCAGACCGACTGGAAAGACGAGGTGTTCCGTACGGGTAATGTACAGGACTACCAGCTCTCTATCACCAATGGTACCGATAAACTGAGATACTTTATCTCGGGTGGCTATACAGGCGAAAATGGTGTTATCAAGAAGTCAAGCTATCAGCGTTACAACTTCCGAGCATCTGTAGAGAACGATATACGTAAGTGGTTGAGACTCAATGCCAGTGTAACTTATTCTGATTATACCAACAAGGGTACAGGTATCATTTCGGGTGCCGGTTCTAACCGAGGCGGCGTAGTAACCGCTATCGTCAATACGCCAACCTATGCACCAGTATGGAATCCGGAGAATCCTAGCCAGTTCTACAACAACTTCTATGGCGTGAACATTACCTCGCCAGCAGAGAATATTGCTCGTACACAGAATAATAAGTCTGCTTACAACCGATTGCTGGCAACAGGAAAAGCAACTGTCACCTTTATGCCTGAACTGACTTATAACACATCTCTCTCGTTCGACCGTACACAAGGAACAACCACCAACTTCCTTGACCCGATATCTACTACCATCGGCCGTCAGGAATTCGGTACAGGATATGATGGTAGAAACATCAGCAGCGTTATCGTATGGGACAATGTATTAAACTATAAGAAGGCATTCGGAAAGCACAGTCTGGATGCGATGGCTGGTAGTTCCTGGACACAGAGCAAGTGGAGCCAGAACTATATCAACGGTAGCAACTATGCCAACGATCTGTTCCCAACCTTGAATGCAGCCAACAAGATTTCCTGGACAGGAACCGGTTCGTCAGCTTCTGATTGGGCAATTCTTTCAACATTCGCCCGTTTACAGTACAACTGGAATGATACCTATATGGTAACCGCCAATATGCGTGCTGATGGTTCTTCCAAGTTGGCACCACATCACCGTTGGGGCTACTTCCCATCATTCTCTGGTGCCTGGCGCGTAAGCAATGAGAAATTCATGAAAGATATCAAGTGGATTGACGACTTGAAGATTCGTGGAGGCTGGGGACAGACCGGTAACCAGAGCGGATTGGGCGATTACAGCTATCTGGCAAGATACAATATCAATCGTGTGCAGTGGTTTGGCGAAGGAAATGATGCCAATTCTACTCCTACTTTCTCACAGGGCAACCTGAGCAACCCTGAGCTGACTTGGGAAACAACAACCCAGACCAACATCGGTCTCGACTTGACCGTACTGGGCAACCGCCTCACCTTCTATGCTGATTACTATTATAAGAAGACCAAGGATATGTTGATGAACATCACCTTGCCGGCAGGTAGTGCTGCTGCAAGTAACCTGACCTATAATGGCGGTTCGATGATCAACAAAGGCTGGGAGTTTGCCATCTCTTCACAGAATCTGACAGGCGCCTTGAAGTGGAATACAGATTTCAACATCTCATTCAACAAGAATAAGTTGGAGAGCCTGTCTCTGACTCAGGTATATTATGAAGCCACGACTACCGATTTCGTCAACGAACAGGTGGTTCGCAATACGCCAGGTAAGCCATTGGGCAGTTTCTGGGGATATGTAGCAGAAGGTGTGGATCCCGAGACCGGTGATATGAAGTATAAGGACGTGACCGGTGATGGTCTGGTATCAGCCAGTGACCGTACTTATATCGGTGATCCGAACCCAGACTTCACCTTCGGTTTGACCAATACCTTCTCTTATAAAGGCTTGAATCTCAGTATTCTTATCCAGGGAAGCTATGGCAACGATATCTACAACGTTTCACGTATGGAAACCGAAGGAATGTATGATGGTAAGAACCAAAGCACCAAGGTGCTTGCCCGCTGGAGAGTTCCTGGTCAGATTACCGATGTGCCAAAGGCTAAGTGGGATATCCGCAACTCAACCTACTTCGTAGAAGATGGCAGTTATATCCGTGTAAAGGATATTTCTCTCTCTTACGATGTGCCTCGCAAACTGATTTCACGCTTCGGTCTGACCCGTCTGCAGCCATACGTATCAGCAACCAACCTGCTTACCCTGACCGACTATTCAGGTATGGATCCGGAGGTTAACCAGTATGGCAACAGTGGTAGTGTGCAGGGCATCGACTGGGGTACATATCCACTCAATAAGAGTGTAGTATTAGGTGTAAAAGTAGAATTCTAAACATCGACAACAATGAAAACATATCATACAATCAAGACATTGGCGCTCGGTGGCATCGCAATGTTCTCTTTGGCAAGTTGCTCTCTCGACTATGAGCCATTATCAGAGCCATCAGAAATAACACAGGGCGGTCAGACAGAGACCTCAACAGCCGTATTGAAGGACAAGGCTGCTGCTGATGCACAGCTCAAATCGCTCTATGAGTTGTTCCGCAACCGTCAGGAGCATACCCATCTCGACTATCTTTTGATAGGCGATTCACATAGCGACAATGCTTATGCCGGAACTACCGGTGCAGAGGTGGTACCTTATGAAACCAACTCTATCGATGCCAGCAACTCGGTATTGAGCCGTGACTGGAACCGCTATCTGGAGGATATCGCACAGGCAAATGTGCTGATCAATGGTGTTGAGCAATTGAAGGAGAATGGTCAGATATCAGAAGCAGAATATCATTCCTATAAGGCACAGGGCGAAATCTTCCGTGCCCTGATGATGTTCCGAATGGCTCGTCTGTGGGGGTCTTTCCCTGTCATCACGACCATCGCCAAGACCATTACATCCGAGAATATCAATGAGGTATATCCTACCTATTATCCTCCTCGCAAGACGCCGAAGGAATGTTATGAGCAGATTATTGCCGACTTGACGGATGGTGAGCAGTATGCACCGGATAATGACAATTCCGACCGCACCAAGATGACCAAGACCGTAGCTCAGGCTATGCTTGCCAAGGTTTATGCCGAAAAGGAAGTGCAGGATTATGACAAGGTAATCGCTTATGCCGACAAGGTGATGAATACAACCGGTGTAGAGCTGGAAGACAGTTATGAAACTCTTTGGGGCTATGATGAGACTGCGAAAGACTGCATGAAACGCAATACCAAAGAAGGTATTCTGGAGGTGCATTGGACAACCGGTAGCGGAAACTGGGAAACCTGGATGTACGGCCGTCAGTTAGACAACTGGGATTATTACTTTACCTGGGCAAAGTGGATTACTCCTTCACGAGACATCATCAATGACTTTGACAAGGAGGGTGATGAGGTCCGTAAGAATCAGGCTATCGTATATTATGCCTGTACCTGGAGCAACTATTATCCAGCTTCCAACTATCCGTTCATGTATAAGTTACGCTCTTCATACAATAATATTTACTGGGTTCGCCTAGCTGATATTATCCTGATGAAGGCAGAGGCAGAAGCCTATAAGGGCAATCTTGCCGAGAGTGCGAAACTCGTGAACCAGATTCGCAAGCGTGCCAAACTGAAGGAACTGACATCCGACAAGACTGGCAGCAAGGAATCTATGATAGAGGCTGTGCTCCATGAGCGCCGTCTGGAACTTGCCTTTGAGGGAGAACGCTGGTTCGACCTCTGCCGCAACAACAAGGTGGAGCAATATCTCAACGGAATAGACAACCGTGACAGCGGACGCATCAGACAGGTAAGACAGTTTGACAGCAATTCATACCTGTTGCCAATTCCACAGACCGCTCTTGACCAGAATACCAATCTAGAGCAGAATCCAGGTTACTAAGCTAACCTGGATAGCTTTCAACTCAAACCGTTATTAACAAATAATAGAAGAAACGAATATGAAATACTATAGCAGTAAACTGATGATGCTGGTCTGCGCAACGGCTTTCTCTGTGACAGCTTGCAGCAGCAGTAACTCATTCTCAGATCCTGTAGACTTTGATACTCCTAGTGAGGCACCAAATCCAGTACCGGCACAAGGAACAGCCAAAACTTTCATTACCACAGCCGATGGAGTCTATTCATTGGCACAGGGTGAGGTAAAGTTGTATAAAGGAGTATCTATGGCACCAACCACCATCGAACTCGATTTAAATAAGAAGTATCAGACGATTGATGGATTCGGTTATGCCATCACTTATTCATCCTGCTATAATCTGATGCAGATGACTCCAGAGGCGCGTCAGGCTCTTTTGAAGCGCATTTACTCTACTACGGAGGGTTATGGCGTAAGTTATGCCCGTATCTCTTTGGGATGCAACGACTTTTCAAGTACTGAGTATACCTATTGCGACAAGAAGGGCTGCGAATCTGACCCTATCAGCAACTTCGCGCTCTATAGCGATGAGAACGATTATGTGATTCCGGTATTGAAGGAGATTCTTGCCATCAACCCAAATCTGAAGATTATCGCAGCTCCTTGGACTTGTCCAAAATGGATGAAGGTGACAGACCTTAATACCAAGAATCCTAAGGATTCATGGACAGATGGTCATCTCAATCCGGATTATCGCGAGGCTTATGCCAAGTACTTCGTGAAGTTTATTAATGTGATGAAGGAGAAAGGTATCAATATCTATGCTGTTAGTCCTCAGAATGAGCCATTGAACAAAGCAAACTGTGCTTCACTCTATATGCCTTGGCAGGAAGAGGCTCCTTTCGTGAAGGAGTTGGCCGCACAGTTTAAGAAGAATAATCTGCAGACCAAGATTTATGTCTTCGATCACAACTACAACTATGACAATATTGCCGATCAGGAAGATTATCCTGTGAAACTCTACAATGCTATCGGTGATAACTTTGAGGGCTCAGAACTGGTTGTAGGTGCTGCTTATCATGATTATGGCGGCAACAACAGCGAGTTGACTGATATCCACAACCAGCGTCCTGACAAGGAACTGATATTCTCGGAAACCAGTATCGGAACCTGGAATAACGGACGTGACTTGAGTAAACGACTGATGGCGGATATGAAGAATGTGGCGCTCGCTACGGTAAACCAGAATTGCAAGGCTGTGCTTGTATGGAATCTGATGCTTGACAATAAGATGGGACCTAATCTGGCTGGTGGATGCCAGACCTGCTATGGTGCTATTGATATCAATCAGAATGGTTACAACCAGTTGAGCTACAATTCTCATTATTACATCATCAACCACATGTCTAGTGTCGTTGCTCCTGGTGCGGTTCGCATTGGTAATACATCCCGAACCGTTAATGACAGTAAGATTACACATGCTGAGTTTGTTAATCCTGATGGTAGTTATGCTGCTGTCATTATCAACGAGGGAGATGAGGCTAAGTCAATCAACCTCAGTGATGGAACTCATAATTTTACCTGCAATGTTCCTGCTAATGGTGTGATTTCTTGCAAGTGGAATAAGTAATCCATAAACTATAGTAAATGATTCATTAAAGATACGATCATTATGAAACATATCAAATATTATATCATGGCGTTGCTCGCCCTGCCACTGATGGCATCTTGCGGCGATGATGATTACAGTGCGCCTACTCCTGCCGGTAATCCTGTGATGAGCTGTACGGCTCCTGCTACAGCTGTATGGATGGGCGATGAAGTGGAGGTGAAAGTAAACTGCAAGGATGAGGGAGGCGTGGCTCTCTCTACCTTGAAAGCAAACCTCCTGTTTAGTGGGCAGAGTGTAGATGAAACTACCATCCGTACCAAGGAGGCTGGTGAATATACAGTCAAACTGAAAGTGCCTTATGCACAGAATGTTCCTGATGGAAAGGTGGATATTCAACTTACTTTGCAGAATGTGTCAACCAAATCGAATACAGAGACCTTGTCGTTTGATATCAAGCGCCCTCACTTCAACAATCTGCAGTTTGTGAGTGCTGATGGTGTTAAATATGACATGGCAGAGAAAAGCGACTTTGTTTATCAGGCTGTTCTTCCTAGCAGCAAGAAGACCTTCAAGGGATATTTTGCAACGAAGGATGGAAAGTTTGTCTTCGGTTCCAGCACAGGTAAGGATATCAGTTTGGGAGAAACAGGCAACTTCAACTTCTCTTCTGAGAATATGAGCGATGTAGTTGTCACTTTCGATGCCAAGAACTATACGGCTGGTCCTACCGATGTATTGCCGGTTACTATCCTCGATTTTGCCGATTCTGATGCAGGCAAGACTTGGGTGGGTGATATCAAGCAAGGTGCTACCTGTAACCTTACTATCAACGGCAATAATCTGCCAGATGACTGGTATTATGACAGCGACTGGTTCCAGAAAGAAGAGGATGGAAGCTATACTTTCAAGGCTATTACCGGCAGATATACTATTTTGGCAGACTTCACCCATAAGTCATTCCGTATCTGGACAATGAATGGAAGTGAGCCTATGTCACTGAATGGCGATGGTACTGGTGCACTCTGGATCATCGGTAATGAAGGTGTCAACAAGCCAACTTGGGACGCTGTAAATCATGGCTGGTGGACAGATGTTGACTCTGACGTCTGCCTCACTCCAATCAAGGATAAGGTATATCAGGTTACACTCACCGTTGGTAAGCAGCTCAGAGCTACTGACGTAAACTTCAAGTTCTTCGGTCAGGCAAACTGGGGTGTTGAGTTCAAGGGTAAGGATAACAGCCATCTCATCTCAACCGAGAGCGAGGTATTCGGCATCGGTGACGGTAACGGTCACGACAACGGCAATGTTTATCTGAAAGATGGAGTAGAACTGAAGGATGGCGAGACATACGTTCTTACAGTTGACTTGACTGCCGGTGTAGACAAGGCTGTTCTCAAAGTAGAAAAGAAATAAGTTGTAAGTTTATATTCATAAGCTTTTTAGGTTTTAGTTTAAATAATTTAGGGTATAAAGCTTTGTTTAAGGCTGCTCCAAACTTTTTGGGGCAGCCTTTTTTGGGGAGGTGCAAGGATGTAAGAACAACAAAAGTAAAAAAGAATATCAAAAAAATGCTAGAAAATTTGGAAATATACCCAAAAAACTATACCTTTGTCTCTTGAATGTCCTATACAGCAGTAAGGGCTGGATCTAATGATACCTATACAACAAAATATTATCAGCTAATGATAGAAAGATTATTATCTCTATTGTATATCTGGTGTTTCGCTACACTTACATCATGCTTTGCTCAAAAGGAAAGCATCAGTGAACTGTATGCCCAACTTGATCGGGCTATAGAGCAATCCCAGCACTATACCAAACTGAAAGAAAGTAGCATCGCTCAGTTGAAGGAATTGATTCATCAGGAGAACAATCCGAAATTGCTCATCAATACTTATCGCAAGATTTATTCTGAATATAAGTCCTACCAGAGCGATTCTGCTGTGGCTTATATTCAGAAAGCCATTGTATTGGCTCAGAAGGAAGGATTGCCGGCTGAAGTTGCTGGATTGAAAAGTCAGTTAGCTTTACAGTATTCTACAGCCGGAGCTTTTGCTGAGGCTTTGGAGGTGCTCAATCATATAGATAAAAAGACATTGGATGAATCGAACTGGAAAGATTATTTCATCGCCTATTACCATGTCTATGGTGAGTTGGGCTTTTCTAATATTCATGTAGATACTGATTTAAGTCAGAAATTCTTTAGTCGTCAGAATGCATATCGGGATACTTTGTTTGCTATCCTTCCACATCATAGCGAAGATTATCTCATGCGTAAAGAAGTGATGCTTACCAGTCAGAATAAATGGGATGAAGCACTGAAGGTGAATGATGAACGGTTGAATTTATGTAAGGAGGGGAGTCATGAATACGGCATCGTAGCCTACTATCGCTATCTGATTTACCGTTCTCTGAAAAACGAAAAAATGAAGAAATATTGGTTGCTAAAATCTGCCATTTGTGATGTGAAGTGTGCTATCAATGATCAGGCTTCGCTCTGGATGCTCGCCGATATTCTGAGTCAGGAGGGAGATGTTGAGCGTTCCTATAACTACATCAACTTCTCCTGGAATGCCAATAAGAGTTGCGGTACCCGTATACGTAATTGGCAGATTTCGCCTGTGCTTGTAACCATCGATCATGATTATCAGGCAGAGCTCAAGAAGGCAAACCAGCGTCTTGTCTTTGCCATCATCTGTGTCAGCCTTCTGGTTCTTTCTTTAGGTGTTCTGGCTTTCTATGTCAATAAGCAGAAGAAATATGTTACCATAGCGAGAAATGAACTGAAGAAAACGAATGAACAATTGGAGGAACTGAATAAGAAACTTTCTGCTACCAACGAAATGTTGAAGACTTCGAATGATAAACTGAATGAGTCAAATGGTGTGAAGGAAGAATATATAGGCCAGTTCCTGGGAGCATGTTCTCATTATATAGACAAACTGGATAAGTTGCGTCTCCATGTCAATAAGATGGTAAAGAACCATGAATATCAGGAACTTTATTCAATGACGAGAAGCAGTGAACTGAAGGAACACGAGTTGGGAGAACTCTATACAAATTTCGATAAGGTCTTCCTGCATCTGTTCCCTGATTTCGTGGAAGACCTCAATAGTCTTCTGAAGCCGGAGGCACAAATCCATCTTACCGATGCAACAAAGTTACCGGCAATGGTGAGGGTATTCGCCTTGATAAGACTGGGTATTGATGACAGTACGAAGATAGCAGAATTCTTGCATTATGCAGTTAATACGATATATAATTATCGGGCAAAACTGCGTAATGGAGCTATTGGTGAAAGAAATGAATTTGAGAAGAATGTGAAAGAATTAGGAACGATAAAAGGAAAAGGTTAATATATAAAATCAAAGAGGGTGTGTCATAAATACAGACACACCCTCTTTGTTTTTTATTACAACTGATAGAATTTGGTGAAAGCCTTCACGCAATATTTGTGGTCGATAACGCTACCGGTTTCGCGGCAGCTGTGCATAGCGAGGATAGCATTGCCCATATCCACACCCTTCAATGGGATGGAAGAGGCGAGGATATTGCCCAATGTGCTGCCACCTGCCACATCGCTGTGGTTTACGAAACGCTGGCATGGTACACCGGCTGCATCGCAAATGTTGGCGAAGATGGCTGCTGATACAGCATCGCTTGCATACTTCTGGGCTGCATTGAACTTGATGACTGGACCACCGCCCAATTTAGGATGATTCGTAGGGTCGAATTTTTCGCTATAGTTAGGATGCCAGGCATGCGCATTATCGGCTGAAATCATGAAGGCACGCTCTACTGCCTGATAATAAGCCTCTTCTGTATGGCTCTGTGCCAGGGCGATGCGCTGGAGCATATATGAAAGGAATGGACTTCCGGCTCCCTGTTTGGTCTGAGACCCCGTTTCTTCATTATCGAAGATGGCGAGAACCTGGGTGGTATCATTGGCATCTGATGCAATCATCGCCTCTACACCAGCCCAGCACATAGACAGGTCATCGAGTCTGCCTGAAGAGATAAACTCATCGTGTACACCGAAGGTGCAGGCTGGAGTGGCATCAGCCAGATAGAGATCGAAATCAAGAACATCCTCTTTCTGGATATTCAGTTCGCCGGTTATCACATTCATCAGGAGGTTACCCTTCTCCAGTTCATCATTGATGATGCCGAGGATAGGGAGTACATCCTTCTGCTTGCTCAACTTCACACCATCATTCACCTGACGGTTGAAGTGGATAGCGAGATTGCTGATCTGCAGCAATGGGCGCTTCACATGAAGAAGGAGCGTCTGGGGATTCATCGCATTCTCGCCCTTCACGATAACTCTACCTGCCAAAGTGAGCGGACGGTCGAACCAGGTTGACATGATAGGACCACCATAAACCTCGGTATTCAGTTTTACGATACCGCCCTCGCAAAGCATCTCAGCATTTGGCTTGATGCGGAAGGTAGGCGAATCGCAGTGGGCGCAGATCATGTGGAAACCGGCATCTGCCAAAGGCTTCTTTCCGATTTGGAAGGCGTAGATGGAAGAGTCGTTCTTGGTAACGAAGAACTTTTCACCCGCTTCAATCTTGCCCAAAGGCTCCTGTGGGTTCATACGGCGGAACCCGTTCTTCTCCAATTCCTCGGAGATATTCTTTACTGCCAGGAAATTCACTGGCGATGCGTCTAGAAAGGATAATAATCTTTTGATCATAGTCTATATCTTTATATTAATATCTTGCAAAGATAATAGATTTTTTTCATTTTATCTCATTATTCTATTTGTTTTTCATTTTTTTGTATTATCTTTGTCCCCAAATAATATCAATGAAAGAATTATGAAACGATATAAATCCTGCACTCTCATTATATTGCTGCTGTTGGCATCGGCTCTTCAGGCATATGCGCATATTTCCAGAAATATGTTCATGCTTTCCAATCTCAATGCTGACAATGGTCTTTCCAGCCCTCGAGTTTATTCTATTGTCGAGGCTGAGGATGGTGCCATGTGGATAAGTACTAAGCGTGGAGTTGACCGATATAATGGGCAACAAGTAACCAATTATACTTTATACACAGAGATGCCGTATAGTGATGCTAGTGGTAGAAGTATTAAACTGACTAAGGATGCGCAACATCTGATTTACGCCTACGACAACAAGGGAAAGGTGTATATATATGATAAGAGGAAAGATGCATTTGTCTTGAAATGTAATCTTCAGAATATTTTAGGTGGAAGTATCGTGTTGAACGAACTGTTGGTAGACGAAAAGGGCAATTTCTGGTTAGCTATGGATAGAGGCATTTATTGCTTATCAGCAGCTACTGATGGAAAGGAGATAGTTCGGGAGACAGCTAAGGGTAGGTTTGTATTGAAAAATACCTATATTAATCATATCCAATTTATAGGTCAGAAACTCTTGATAGGAACATTTAAAGATGTTTATTGCTATTCGATGTCTGCCCGGAAGTTAGAAAAGAAGATTAGTGGCAGTTCTGTAGTATCCTCTTATCATGATATTGTGGGACATCGTATCTGGCTGGGTACTTTTCACGAAGGAGTTAAAGTGCTGAATGATCGTACTTGGAAGCTGATAAAATCTGCTGATTTCCAATCTTTGCAAAACATTCCTAAAATTCCCGTACGTTCAATCATTTTATATGATAAGCAGACTCTTCTGATGGCTGTAGATGGAGCTGGAATATATGCTTATGACAGTTCGAATAAACAAACCAAACTCTTGCTTGATACAGATGGACGTCCTGGTAACGTGTTGAATGGTAATGGATTATATACCTTGTGCTGCGATCGTTTTGGCGATTTATGGACAGGCTCTTACTCGGGAGGAGTAGATTTGGCAATACCGATGAAACATACATTGGAATATATCACACATGAATATCTCAACAATCAATCACTGATAGATAATTGTGTGAACGATGTTTTCCAAAGCCGTGATGGGAAAATATGGTATGCCACAGATAAAGGAGTAAGTGTTTATGATGCGCAGACTCGTCTTTGGCATCATGGATTATATAATAAGGTGGCGCTTACGATTTGTCAGACTGTAGACGGCAGAATTCTGGTTGGTACCTATGGTAATGGCGTATATCAGGTTCATGCTGATGGCACTAGTATGCCTGCTTATTCTGTGGAAACAGGAATGTTGAAGAGTGATTACGTATTCAGTCTTTTAACTGATAGCGATGGTAATATTTGGGTGGGATGTTTGGATGGAGATATGGCTTGTTTCCCTTCAGATAAATATAATTTGAATGGAACGGGAAAGTCGGTATTCTATCTGCCTGTCAACGAAGTGCAATGCATCACGGAATCACCGGATAAGCGTTTTATTGCTGTAGGAACTTCGCATGGAGGCTATTTGATTGATAAGCGCGAACCTTTGCATCCTCGTCGTTTCTTTTATCCTGAACAGTATCCCGGTAAAGACATTAATTTGTTTGTCAACAGTATGGCTTTTCAGGATTCCCGTCATATCTGGATTGGAACGGATGGAGGAGGACTCTATGATTATGATTTCCTGACAAAGAAGTTTAAGCGTTATACTAATCAGGACGCTTTGCCTTCTAATACTGTTTATGGACTTATAAAAGGTATTAATGGCAATTTGTGGATAAGTACGGATAAAGGATTGGCGTTCATGAAACAGGGGAAGATAGTAAACCTCAACATCTTTAAGGGAATGGAACGTGAGTATAACCGTATGTCTGTTGCGTGTACTTCAGATGGCAGGGTGCTTTTTGGCAGCAACGATGGAGTTGTCGCTTTGACTCCTATGTTTGCCAAAGGTTTGAATTATGCCGCTCCACTTCGTATTCATAGTGTTGAGGTTGAAGGTGTCGAACGTTCCGATTACTGGAATGAATGTCTCTTTGAAATGTTGAAGGAAGGCAAATTGAGTCTTAGCCATAATGAGAATACGCTGGTTGTTTCTTTCGAGAGTATCAATTATCAATACCAGTATGATATTCAATATCAATATTATTTGGAAGGATACGACCGTAATTGGAGTAAACCATCTTCTAATCAGTTGGCACGATTTGTAAATTTGCCTTCGGGCAGCTATGTGCTTCATGTAAAGGCTATCTGCAGAAGTAATGGTAGAGAATTGGGAGAAACAACTTTGGAAATTCATATAGCCCAACCTTGGTGGAATACCTGGTGGGCATGGATTATCTATCTCTGTATTTTTGCTGCCATCTTATATTTTGTCTGGCAGTATTACAAAGAGCGCTTACAGCGAAAGTATTATGATGAGAAAATCAATTTCTTCGTTAATACTGCCCATAACATACGTACTCCTTTGAGTCTCGTGTTGGCTCCTCTTGATAATCTGGCTAATGATTCCAGCTTGAGTGAGAAAAGTCGTGGATTCTTGGATATGGCGCATCGCAACGGCAACAAACTATTGAAGATGGTTACAGAATTGCTTGACTTCCAAAAGGTAGAGCAGTCTGCCGAACAGGTTCGCCTGCAAGATATAGAATTGCCGATGCTTTTACGTGTGCAGTTGGAAAAGTTTGTATTGGCAGCTCAGGAGAAGCATATTCAACTGTGTATTGAAACGTGTCCGCAGCAACAGATTCATTCTGATGTCAAAATGATGGATCTGATATTGGAAAATCTTCTCTCGAATGCTATCAAATATACACCTCAAGGTGGAAAGGTTACGTTGTCGGCTTCTGTTGAAGGCAAGATGGCTATGATTCATGTATGTGATACAGGTATAGGTATTCCAAAGGCCGAAATTAAGAGTATCTTCAAGACCTTCTTCAGGGCTTCTAATGCGATAAATTCTCAGGAAATGGGAAGTGGATTAGGACTGATGCTTACACGAAAGCTTGTAGAGAAATTAGGAGGAAAGCTTAGTTTCGTAAGTGAGGAAGGAAAGGGTACTACTTTCTGTGTGAAGATGCCATTAGGTAATGTAACAGATTCTTCTGTCCGGCTTGTAGGAGAAAAGAAAAATGTTGCAACTGAATCTTCTTTAGCTGAAGATAAGCATGATGAAACTTGCCAGACTGTGTCTTCTGCGGTTCTGCAGGATGCTGATGTTTCAACGGATACACTTCTTTTTGTCGATGACAATGAAGATCTTCGCAAATATATCAGAATGACTTTTGGTGATTCTTATCAAGTAGTTGATGTGGAGAGTGCAGAGGCTGCCTTGAAATATTTGAAAGAGGGCGGGGTATGTGATATCGTTGTTTCAGATGTCATGATGCCGGGAATGCACGGAGATGAGTTCTGTCGCAGCATCAAGGAAAATAAGGAAACATCATGGCTGCCTGTTATCCTGCTGACTGCTAAGGCTGGTCGTGACTTTATGATAGAGGGACTCGGACTTGGTGCTGATGACTATATAGCCAAGCCATTCGATACTGCTATTCTTGCGAGTAAGGTTGCCAGTATTTTGAAGAATCGTCGCCGGTTGAGTCAGTATTATATGGACAGAAGCCTTGCTCTTGTTAGAGGAGAGGTTGCTTCTGAGTCTGCTTCTTCCGGGCAGATTGTGGGTTCTGATTCTTCCTATGAACGCTTGAAACCTACTGGAACTTCTGAAGAGAAAAAGGATGATACTGTCTTGAATAAGCAAGGCCAGACATTCGAAAATGTGGCAGAAGCTGTTCTGGATCCACAAGACCAGGCTTTTGTAGATAAAGCTACCCGTTTGGTGTTGACTCATCTGAGCGACACAGACTTTAATATCGACCGACTCTGTAGAGAGATGGCGATGAGCAGAACGCTTTTCTATGGTAGGCTGAAGACTCTTACGGGTCAAAGTCCGCAGGATTTTATGCGTTTGATACGTCTGGAGCAGGCTGCAATCTTCCTGAAACAGGGGGATAGTGTGCTGGATGTATCTGTGAAAGCCGGTTTTGTAAATGTGAAGTACTTTAGTACTGTATTTAAAAAGCACTTTGGAGTTTCTCCAAGTAAGTATCTGTAAATTAGAGTTTTAAATTCAAAGAAAAGGTTTCTGTTTAGACGATATGTCTGAATTGAAACCTTTTTTGTTTGTTATCTAACCCTCTGAAAGTTCCTTTTCTTTATCTTTGCAGCCAGATTCTGTTACGTAAGTTAAACAGTTATTTAAAAAACGAAACAATAACAATATAAACATAAAAATGAAAAGGAACTTTTTGAAAATTAGCCTCTTTTTAATAGGCGTCTTCACATGTTTCTCATGCGAAGCAAGTACGTTGCACTCATCCAGCAGTTCAGATGGCGTAGGCGAATCCATACCTACTGCCCAGCAATGGAATAAAGACGTTGTGGGGTGGAATCTTGGCAACGAATTCGAGTGCTCAGCTCCTGGACAGGATGGTGAGTCGATGCAGATTGGCAACCCTGATGGTTCTATCCATGCAGAGACAGCCTGGGGCAATCCCGTTGTTACCAAGAAGATGATACAAGCCGTGAAGAAGGCAGGTTTCAATGCCATCCGTATTCCAATCCGTTGGCAGTGCCACATTACCAACGCTCAGGCGATGAGCATCGACAAGGCTTGGATTGCCCGTATCAAGGAGGTGGTGGGCTGGTGCCTTGACAATGGTTTGAAGGTTATCATCAATGTGCATCATGAAAAATGGCTCGAAGGTCGTCCTACCTATCAATATAAGGAAGAAAACTGCCAGAAGCTTGCGCTCCTCTGGATGAATATCGCCTCTGAGTTTGCCAATTATGACAGTCGCTTGGCTTTCGCCGGTACCAATGAGGTTCACATCAGGGACAACTGGGGCAAGCCTACTGCCGAGAACCTCGAAGTGCAGAATGCTTACAATCAGATATTCGTGGATATGGTTCGTGCCACAGGCGGCAACAATGCCAAGCGCCACCTCATCTTACAGACTTACGTTTGTAACCCATGGTTTGGCATAGAGAATGGAGATTTCATCATTCCGAAGGATGCCGAAGGCAATGGCAACAACTATATGAGTGTGGAATTCCACTACTATCAGCCATGGAGCTACGCCGGCGATTGCACCTACGATTACTGGGGTGATGCCTACAAGGATGCTGGCAAGATACCTGCAGAAAACGAGAAGACGATGACGGATTTCTTCGACAAGGCGGTGAATACCTGGAGCAACAAAGGACTGGGTATCGTAATAGGAGAGTGGGGAGTAACCGATCACTATAAGTCAAACTCAGAGAAAGTGCATGAAAACATGACCTACTACTGTAAGTTCTTGACTACGGAGGCTCGCAAACGAGGCTTCTCTACTTTCGTTTGGGACAACAACCACTTCGGCAACGGCTCTGAGAAGTATGGCATCTTCGACCGTTTCAAGAGTATGAAGGTGAATGCTCCTTGGATTCTCGAAGGAATCTTTGGGAAAGAATAATGTTAAATTAAAAACAAAATATCAATTATGAGAAAGAAAACTATGTTTCTCGGCCTGCTCGGTGCAGGTTTGATGTGGATGCCTGCTTCTGCCATTCTCGCTGCCCAGATGAACAATGCAGCGATGAGCGTTCAGCAGAACCAAGGCATCAAGGGTACAGTGGTGGATGCCACTGGCGAAACCTTGATTGGCGCTAGCGTGAAGGTGGCTGGTACAACCAATGGTGCCGTTACCGATATAGATGGTAACTTTACGTTGAACTGCAAGCCTGGAGCAACGCTCGAAGTGAGCTACATCGGTTACAAGACGATGACCGTGAAAGCTGCTAATGGCATGAAAATACAGATGCAGGAGGATGGTAAGGCCTTGAATGAGGTCGTTGTTACCGCCCTTGGTATCAAGCGCGACCGCAAGGCTCTCGGCTATGGCTTGGAGGAGGTTAAAGGTGAGGAACTTACCAAGGCGAAGGAAACCAACGTCATCAACTCTCTTTCAGGTAAGGTGGCTGGTCTCGTTGTGCAGAACACCGCTGGCGGTGCTTCTGGTTCTACCCGCGTGCTTCTTCGTGGTAATACAGAAATGGCAGGCAATAACCAGCCTCTTTACGTGGTGGATGGTGTGCCTTTGGATAATACCAACTTTGGCAGTGCTGGTGAAGCTGGTGGTTATGACCTCGGTGATGGTATCTCTGCCATCAATCCTGACGACATCGAGACGATGACCGTATTGAAAGGTCCTGCTGCCTCTGCCCTCTATGGTAGCCGTGCTTCCCATGGTGTTATCTTGATTACGACCAAGAAGGCGGAGAAGGATAGAATTTCCGTGGAGTACAATGGTTCTTATACTATCGATACCCAGTTGGCTAAATGGGACGACATTCAGGAGATATACGGTGCTGGCTACAATGGCGAGCTTCCTAATTCGAGCACTTCTGGTACCAATGCCAGTTGGGGACCTAAGGCCGATGACTTCATGTTCAAGTATTTCGATGGCGAGGAGCGTCCATTCATGATGCATCCTAACAATGCTTCTGGTTTCTTCCGTACAGGTTTCACCACTCAGAATTCTGCCATCCTCTCAGTTAATTCCGGTAAGACGGGTATGCGTTTCTCTGTTACCGATATGCGCAACAAGGATATCTTGCCAAATACCAATATGAGTCGTGACAACTTCAACCTCCGTGTGAATACCTCAGCTGGTCCTGTTGACTTTGACTTCACCGCCAACTATACTCGTGAGAAGGTGAAGAACCGTCCTGCCCTTGGTGACTCTCAGAGCAACGTGGGTAAGAACCTCATGACCCTGGCTGGTACCTACGACCAGGCTTGGTTGAAGCACTATGAGGATGCCGACGGCAACTACTCCAACTGGAATGGTAACGACCAGTATAACAAGAACCCATACTGGGATCTCTATAAGAACAGCAATACATCCGACAAGGACGTGTTCCGTTTTACGGGTAAGGCAATCTGGAACATCAACAAGCACCTCAAGTTGCAGGGTACTATTGGTACCGACATCAACAGCATGAACTTCGAGGACTTCATCGCCAAGACAACTCCAGGAACTCCTGCCGGAAAGCTTACCGACCAAATCTTCAACAACCGCACACTTAATGCCGAGATACTCGCCCTCTACAACAACTCATGGGGCGACTTCGATGTCAACGCTACCGCTGGTGGTAACATCTTCAAGGTGAACAACAAGACCACTACCAACGTCGGTCTCAACCAGCAGATGAATGGCATCCAGAACATCATGAACTATCAGGAACAGAATACTCGTGAGAGTATGTACAAGAAACAGATTTCTTCTCTCTATGCCAGCGCAAGCCTCGGCTACAAGCATACTTACTATTTGGAGGGAACCCTCCGTGGCGATAAGTCGTCTACGCTCCCTACAAATAATAATACATACGTATATCCATCTGTATCGGGTAGTTTGGTTTTCTCTGAGTTTATCAAGAACAAGAAGTTTATCAATTATGGTAAGATTCGCGCATCTTGGGCAAAGGTAGGTAGCGATACCGATCCATACCTGTTGGCACTCAACTATACCACGGGCAAGTACAGCTACTCGGGTTATACCATCGGTATGATAGCCAACTCAACACAGCCAAACAAGGATTTGAAGCCTACAATGACAGGTTCTTACGAGGTAGGTTTGGAGATGAAGTTCCTTAACGGACGCTTGGGCTTGGATGCCACCTATTACAACCAGAACTCCAAGAACCAGATTTTGAGTTTGGCTTCAACCACCACCTCTGGCTATGCTTACCGCCTCATCAATGCCGGTGAGATTCAGAACCAGGGTGTCGAGATTGCCCTCAATGCCCGTGCCTTGCAGATCAAGGACTTCGCTTGGGACTTGGGTGTCAACTTCTCGAAGAATACCAACAAGGTGAAGTCGCTCACCGATGGCATGGACTATTTTGAGCTTGCCAAGGCCACATGGTGCGGTGTATCAGTAGGTGCTCAGGTTGGCGAGAACTATGGAGCTATCCGTGGACACGACTTCCTCTACAACGACAAGGGACAGGTGGTTGTCGATGCAGCTACTGGTCTTCCAAAGATTGACCAGAAGGTCAAGACCATCGGCAATTCTACTTGGGACTGGACAGGTGGTTTCTACTCAACCTTCAGCTACAAGAACTTCCGCCTCTCTGCATCCTTCGATGTGAAGGTAGGTGCCGACATCTACTCTATGTCTATGCGTTCTGCATATCAGACAGGTAAGGCAAAGGGAACATTGGCAGGCCGTGAGGAGTGGTACTCTTCTGAGGAGGCTCGCAAGGCTTCGGGTATGGACCTTGCTGCATGGCGTGCAGCAGGTAACTGCAAGGGATTTGTCGTAGATGGTGTCATCGACAATGGCGACGGTACTTATCGCAAGAACGACATCGCCGTGAACCCTGAAGATTACTGGAAGCATGTGGCAAATGGCGTGCAGAGTGCCTTCGTTTACGACAACTCTTACGTGAAGTGTCGTGAGATTACTTTCGGCTATACCTTCCCAGAGAGCATCCTGGGCAAGTATGTCAAGGGCTTGACCGTATCCTTCGTGGCTCGTAACCCATTCATTGTTTGGAAGAACATTCCTAACATCGACCCAGACTCCAGCTACAACACCTCAGGTCTCGGTCTGGAATATGGTTCCCTGCCATCTCGCAAGAGTTATGGTTTGAACGTGAACGTGAAGTTCTAGTCTCGAAAAAATGAATCAATTTCTTTAGAAGAGTTCTAATATATAATAAGGTAAGAAAATGAACAATATAATCAAGAAATATATAGGTAAGAGCAGCCTGATGATGGCTTTCGCCCTGATGGCAACCGGCACTGCGATGACTTCTTGCTCTGATGATACCTTGAGCAACATCAATACCGACAAGACCAAGGTGAACGAGCTCGACCCTAACGCACAGTTGACAACAGCTTTGTTGCAGACTTACGGTGACTTCAGTCTGATGGATACCTACCGTAACTATATATCTGGTTTTCCACAGTATTTCGCTGGTGGTTGGAATGTAACCAATTACGCTGGTTCTAATTTCAGAGAAGATGATATGTCCCGTCGAGTTTGGGACCGCTATTATGAAATCAGTATCAAGAACCTTGTGGATGCCATCCACAATTCTGCTGACAAGGCAAACTTGAATGCGGCACTTCGTATCCACCGTGTCTATCTCACGGCAGTTTTGGCAGATACCTACGGTGACGTGCCTTGTTCGGAGGCAGGTCTGGGTTATATCTCAGGTATCTCCACCCCTAAGTATGATACCGTAGAGGAACTCTACAGCTGGTTCTTCGATGAACTTGACGCTTGCGAGAAGCAGCTTGGCACAGGTACCGACCACATTTCTGGTGATGTCACCAGCATGGGTGGTGATGTAGCTCAGTGGAAGAAGTATGCCAATGCACTCCGTATGCGCTATGCCATGCGCATTTCCGATGTTAATCCACAGAAGGCAAAGGAGGAGTTTGAGAAGGCTGTGGCTGCCGGTGCTATCGCCAGTGCAGCAGATGATGCTTATATCAAGTATGCTGATGCTCCATTTACCTATTATGATGGAGCCAACGATTACGATTTCCGTGCCAATGCATTGAGCGAGATTCTATATGGTCAGGATGCCACATCGCCTACCATGGTATGCTCTACCTTGTTCTATCAGTTGCAGAATACCAACGACCCTCGTCTCTATCGCATCTGCCGTCACTACTACAATATCAAGCGTAGTCAGGTGAAGCCAGATAAGGAGCAGAACATCGACTTGACCGATGATTTCCTGGCTTACTTCCAGAGCAAGAACCTCGGTGAGGAGCCTTGCAACCCTGGTGCAGCCTGGTACACAGACTGGATGAATCCACCTACGTTGGATGACCTTCCTACTTTGAAGAAGTATGCAGAGATTGACGAGAACACTTATGCCAACTCTGATTATATAGCCCGAGCTAGTCGTCCTTGCCTGAACATCGACTTCGAGATGCCTTCTTGTCCTGGCGACTTGATGAGCTATGCTGAGGTAGAGTTCCTCAAGGCTGAGGCTGCAACCAAGGGTTGGAATGTAGGTGGTGGTGATGCTGAGAGTCACTACGAGGCTGGTGTTCGTGCCAGCATGGAGTTGCTCAACAACTATTATCTCACGTCCAACAAGATTTCTGAGGATGAGATCAATGAGTTCATTGCCAACAACAAGTTGGGTGACAATCCTAAGGAGACCATCAACACCCAGGCTTGGATTCTCCACATGATGAACCCTTCTGAGGGTTGGGCTAACATGCGCCGCTCAGACTATCCTGCCATCTTGAATCGTGATCTCTTGACCAAGAATGGTTTCACTTATACGGATTCTAACTGGTCAATGCCTGTCCGCTTGCAGTATCCTGAGTTGGAAGCTCAGTACAACAATGCCAACTACAAGGCTGCCATCGACCGCATGGGTGGTACAGACGATTGGCACAAGCGCCTCTGGTGGGACAAGGCTGATGTAAACCTTCAGCCAGACTTCAATCCTCCATTCGGAAAGGGATATAGCAAGTAGTGTTTAATGTTAAGTGTTAAATGTTAAGTCTTATAGGACAATAGAATAGAATAATTAATTATGAATAAGACAATGAAACAATATAAGGGAAAAGTCTTGAAGGCTATGATGATGCTCTTAGCCGTGGGTTTCGCACTGGCTGGTACATCTACCTTGTCTTCTTGCTCTTCTGACGATGATCCATACTTCACTGTCAGCGAAAACGACGATCCACGTATCTTGAACACCGACTTGGCTGATTCCAAGATAGACCGCAAGACTAATTATAAGTTGGAAATCAAGGTGACTCCTGTTCACTACACCACTGTGACATGGTTGCTCGATGGCACTCAGATTGCCGAAGGTAATACTATCGACCAAACTTTGCCTGTAGGTAATCATGAACTGAAGATTGTGGCAACCACCACCAAGGGCAAGAGCACATCCCGCACCTTGAAAGTTACCGTAACTCCTGCTGCCGATGACCCAGCCTTGGGTACCAATGCCATCGAGCTTTGGGTAGCTCCAGGTGCTGAGACCACTATCCATAAGTGCAAGAATCTCGGTACAGTTACTAAAGTAATGGTAGGTGGCAAGGAAGTAGCCTTCGAGGTTCTCGAAGAGGGCACAGCCTTGAAGCTCACAGCTCCTACAGGTTTGGAGAATGGTGACTATGATATCACTTTGGTAGATGGTGAGGGCAACCAGTTCCCTAGCGGTACCATCAAGGTAACTACAGAGCCACGTCCATCTATGGAGAACACCCTCTGGGAAGGTGAGTTTGCCGTGACATGGAGTACACCATTCGATGCCTTGAAGGATACCTTCCTCTCAAAGGTGAAGGCTGGCACCATCCTCCGTGTCTATGTAGATGGAAATGGTCAGGGTACCGCTGCCACAGCTTGGTGGAACAACATCCTTACAGGTAAGGGCGACCCAGAGCGTGGCGACATCATGGTGAATGGACCTGCTAAATGGGAGTTTGAACTGACCGACTTGTCTATCCAGCTCTTGACAGAGCAGAATGGTCTCCTCCTCGTGGGTGACGGTTACACCGTAAAAAAAGTAACTATTGAATAATATATTAGAAAGATTTCCGTTTTTATCATAAAACGTCAAACCTTTGAATTTATGAAGAAAATATTATTATCTATTTCAATGTTGGCATTGGCTTATACAGCCAGTGCCAATGTTCCGGTTATCAAGAGCGACCCTAAGATTGAGGCTCAGGTAGAACAAACCCTGAAGAAACTCACCTTGGAGGAAAAGATAGGTCAGATGATGGAATTGGTGACCGACCTCTTTGGTGCCAACGACAAGAACGGTGTGTTCTATATCGACGAGCACAAGACCGATTCTATCCTTTCCCGCTATAAGATTGGCTCTATCCTCAACGCTCCAAATACCTGCGCACCAACCGCCAAGCAGTGGGAGAAGTACATCGCGCAAATCCAGAAGATCTCGATGAAGCGCATCGGCATCCCTTGTGTCTTCGGTCTCGACCAGAACCATGGTTCTACTTATACACAGGGCGGAACCCTCTTCCCGCAGAACATCAATGTGGCTGCCACCTTCAATCGTGAGATTGCTCGCCGTTCGGCTGAGGCTACCGCTTATGAGACTCGTGCGGTGAGCGTGCCTTGGACTTACAGTCCTACAGTTGATCTCGGTCGTGATGCCCGTTGGCCTCGCATCTGGGAGAACTTTGGCGAAGATTGCTACCTCAGTTCAGAGATGGGCAAGGCGATGGTCTATGGTTTCCAGGGCGAGGACCCAAACAACATCGACCAGTATCACATTGCCACTTCAATGAAGCACTTCATGGGCTATGGTGTGCCTTGGACCGGTAAAGACCGTACGCCAGCCTATATCTCTCCTGCCGACTTGCGAGAGAAGCACTTCGCTCCTTTCCTGGCGGGTCTGCAGGCTGGAGCCTTGACCGTGATGGTGAATTCCGCTTCCGTCAACGGTATGCCGATGCATGCCAACAAGGACATCCTGACAGGATGGCTGAAGGAAGAGACTGGATGGGATGGTGTGCTCATCACCGACTGGGCAGACATCAACAATCTCTATACTCGTGAGATGGTGGCAAAGGACAAGAAGGATGCGCTCCGCATCGCCATCAATGCCGGTATCGACATGATTATGGAACCTTATTCTTGCGATGCTTGTGGCTATCTTATAGAATTGGTGAAGGAAGGTAAGATTCCGATGAGTCGCATCGACGATGCCTGTCGCCGTGTGCTTCGCATGAAGTACCGTCTCGACCTCTTCAAGAACCCAACCCAGAAACTGAAGAATTATCCTAAGTTTGGTGGCGAGGAGTTTGCCAAGCTCGCCTTGGAGGGAGCTACCGAGAGTATGGTGCTCCTGAAGAACGAGGGTAATATCCTTCCTTTGCAGCATGGCAAGAAGATTCTCCTTACGGGTCCTAATGCCAATCAGATGCGCTGCCTGGATGGTGGATGGAGCTATACCTGGCAGGGACATCGTGCCGATGAGTTTGCCGGCAAGTACAATACCATCTATGAGGCATTCTGTAATGAGTATGGCAAGGAGAATGTTATCTTGAACCAGGGTGTTACCTATAATGAGAAGGGAAAATACTGGGAGGAGAACGAACCTCAGATTCAGGGCGCAGTTGATGCAGCAAAGAATGTTGATGTTATCGTTGCCTGCATCGGTGAGAACTCTTACACAGAGACTCCGGGCAATCTGACCGACCTTTGGCTTTCAGAGAACCAACGCAATCTCGTGAAGGAACTCGCCAAGACCGGTAAGCCTGTCGTTCTGGTATTGAATGAAGGTCGCCCTCGTCTCATCGCTGACATCGAACCATTGGCACAGGGCATCATCGACATCCTTATTCCTGGCAATATGGGCGGCGATGCCTTGGTAGGCTTGGTATCGGGCAAGTCAAACTTCAGTGGCAAGATGCCTTACACCTATCCTAAGGAAATCAATTCGCTCGCCAACTACGACTTCAAGAAGAGTGAGGAGGTGGGTACGATGGAAGGTGCTTACGACTACAATGCGAAGATTACCCAGCAGTGGGGCTTCGGATATGGTTTGAGTTATACCTCTTACAAATATAGCAACCTGAAGGTTTCTCAGTCTGATTTCCGCCACGGCGACATCATCAAGGTGAGCGTGGATGTGAAGAATACGGGAAAGGTGGCAGGCAAGGAGAGTGTCCTCCTGTTCAGTAGCGATCTCATCGCCAGTATGGTGCCTGATGGCCGACGTCTCCGTGCCTTCGACAAGGTGGAACTTCAGCCTGGTGAGACCAAGACCATGACATTTGAATTAAAGGCAGACGATTTGGCCTTCGTAGGTTGGAATGGCAAATGGAGATTGGAGGAAGGCGACTTCAAGTTGATGATTGCCGACCAGAGTGCTGATATCCATTGCACTGATACTTATCAGTGGCCTACTGCCAACCGATAATGTAGATTTTAAAAAAGAAGAGTTAAAGAAAAGAGCGTGCCAATAGTGGTGCGCTCTTTTTGTTTGCATAGTTAAATGCAGAAGAGTTAAATATCTACAAGAATCCCCCATGATGTTTGGTGTTATGTCTTGAAATGATTACTTTTGCAAATCATAATTTTTGCAGATTTACAGAATCATTCAAAACAAGGATAAATGGAAATAGTAATTGGAATCATCATAGGGCTTGCCATCGGATTCTTCGTGGGGAAACTGATGGAAGCAAAAAGTGCGGGAGAGGAGAAAACCCAGCTCGTAGCGAAGGCTCAGGTGCTGGCGGCTAACATCGAACAGATAAAACTGCATCATGCTTCTGAGGTTCAATCAATGAAATCTCAAATGGAGAACGAGCGGCTGTATGCGGCAAAACTCAGGGCGGAAAGCGACCAGCAGTGGGCACAGAAACTCGAGAGCCTGAAGCAGGAAATGCAGCGAATGACGATAGAACAGCAGAAGGTGGCGGCTGAGCAGTTGGCTGCCAAGCAGTCGGCTCTGCAGGAAAACAACCGTCTGCAGATGGATGAACTCCTGAAACCTATCAAGGAACAGTTTGCTGATTTCAAGAAATCGGTAGAGGAGAGCAAAACCCAGAACGAGGTGAACAAGAAGGAACTGCAGAACACCTTCGAGGCAACGATGAAACTCTTCCAGCAGGAACAGCAGCAGGCTGTACTGAACCTGAAGGAGCAGACCGAGAAGATTGGCTCCGATGCTGCCAACCTGACCAAGGCATTGAAGGGCGACAGCAAGATGCAGGGCGACTGGGGCGAGATGGTGCTGGAAACCATCCTGGAGAACAGCGGACTTCGTAAAGATGAGGAATTCTTCATTCAGGAGAATACGAAAGATGAAGAGGGAAAGAACTATCGTCCGGATGTCATCGTCAGATTCCCGGAAGGCAGAAGTGTGGTCATCGATTCCAAGGTTTCGCTTACCGCCTATTCCGATGCTCTGGCAGCTGAAGATGAGGCTGAACAGGAACGCCTGATGAAGGCACATGCGCTGAGCGTACGAAAGCACATCGATGAACTGGCAGCCAAAGACTATTCCAAACTGGTGGATGATGCCATCGGTTTCGTTCTGATGTTCATCCCTAACGAAACCAGCTATATCGCAGCCATGAAGCAGCAGCCGGATCTCAGCCGTTATGCTTATCAGAAGAAGATTATCATCATCTCACCAAGCAATCTGCTCATGGCACTCCAGCTTGCCTATAATCTCTGGCAGTATGACCGGCAGAACAAGAATGTGGAGAAAATCGTGAAGACGGCTGCTGACCTGTATGATAAGGTGGCTGGCTTCGAAGATACCTTTATGAGTGTGGGTGATCTGATAACCCGCTTGTCGGGTACTTTTGATAAGGCTAAGAAGCAACTCTATGACGGCACCGGCAATGTGATGAGAAGGGTAGAGAGCCTGAAGGGACTTGGAGTGACACCGAAAAAGCAGATCAAGGAACTGGATAATCTGTAAAATGTATACAAATAGTCTACTACCGGTTAAAATGGAAACAGGGCGAAAAGTATTTTTTTTGGTTACCGTAACATTTCTAATTGTTCAATTTGTGTTTCTGATTGTTCAATATTTTAAAATAATCTCTAAAAAGGAGCGGTATTTCAGATTAAATTCGTAATTTTGCCCCGACTCAACAGAAGAGGAATCATTGTATTGCTTATAAAAAGATAAAAATTTACATAAAACAACATCAATAATTATTAATTATGAAACTGAATGACATTCTTTCTAACAACTTTCAAGCTGCAGAATGGGAAGCCAAAGGTTATGAACTCCCTAAGTATGATATTGCTGCTGTAGCTAAGAAGACACATGATGAACCTACTTGGGTTCACTTTGGTGCAGGTAACATCTTCCGTGCGTTCCCTGCTGCTATTCTCAACGATGCACTTAACACCGGCAAGTACGATCGTGGTGTTATTGTTGCTGAAA
>OBTM01000035.1_pt1 | contig 29341 bp, 26 predicted proteins | sample 1494911 | NCBI WGS metagenome assembly OBTM01 (sample SAMEA3360697, study PRJEB22359) | human gut metagenome | biome: ENVO:urban biome; feature: ENVO:human-associated habitat; material: ENVO:feces | place: Bangladesh | collected 2011 | reverse complement strand
CAGGCTATGCACTCTTATGTCATATAAAGTACGTTCACGAACTACAGCTCGCCCTCAAGATAATGAAATTTAGTCCGGAAATTAAAGTATAGCTCTATGAAAACAAGAAACAAGGTGTTGTTTGATAGATACGAGACTTCTCGCCCGCCCTTCGAGCCACCGCCTACAAATGCCCACATTGTATAATGATTGAATACGATTAAAAAGCATCCATTTGACGATTTTCATCAGCGCATCCATTGGAGAGGAACCTGTATAGAAACCGTAACTCAACAATGGGGTAATCCTGCACCTCGTCACGGATGGAGATTAATTATTGAATATGACTAACCCTCACTACAAGCGCGGCACAATCCGCAAGGACGGCAAGCTGTATGGCCGCTATCCCGACGGATCGCTCTACCGCATCTACTCCACCGCCGACCGACCGTTCCTTCAGTTGGTGGACCGAGAGGGCGAGACGTTCCTACGCATACGCCAAGCCACCGAGCTGGGCTACACCGACTGTCCCTGCCCAGGAGCCGCCGACCTAAGTTATCCGTCCTCGGCTCTGAGGCGCAGTCGCACAGTCGGGGGGGGTAAGCTCGTAAACGCACTGACCGCTGCAAGTGGCGGAATCTGCGTGTTTGTTGAATTATAAATAAAAGGAGAAATGAAATATGAGTTACAACACAACGAAGATAACCGTATTTAACGACGAAAAGGAAAAGAATGAAGACGTAAAGCTCTTCTATTCTACCATTACTGACAATGTAGGTATCACTTGCGGCGAGCAGGAGGTTTTTCTTACTCAAGACCAGTTTAAGGCTTTGGCTTATCTTATGAGGAGATGTTTCTATACAAGAGACATGTTGAATGAAATGCGTGTGGCTATCAGTTGTTGCGAATGTCCCTATAACGTCTATTCTTCCCATGATGGAAAGAACTGGGAACTGGAGGTAGAAAAGGATTGATATGATTAATCTTGACTTCTACCAATATCCTCGTGGCAAAAACGGGGGGGTACTAAACACTATGATTTGTCCGACCGTTACTATATCTTCATGGCAGCACAACTATTTTCTGATTGAAGAATACGACTAACGTATGCTTAGAGCAAAAGCTATATCCATAATGGTGAAGAAAGTAGAGCAGACCTCTATATTTCAGAACATGCAAACAAAGGGTCTGATAACCCCTCGTTCACTACACAGCGAATGTTTTACCCTTACGTCTGCAATGGGATTAGGGGGAGGACAAACACCAATAATAGTTAAGGTATATGACTAACATCATAATTTTTCAGCGTTGTGGTGACCGCGACAAGGAAGCCTATTCTTTCTGCCGATGTAGTGTTTACACCATCCCTGCCAACCCAATGAGCGACCGCATACAAAGAGCAATTTTAGAATATATATAACAATGATCACAAAACTCAATTTCACCGACCGCACCATCAAGAGCTATGCCATCCGCAAGCTCACGCCAAAGGAGTGTTTCCGCTTGATGGGCGTTCGCGACAACGTAATCGGCACGATGCAGAGCAGCAATGCTCAGGCAGCCGAACGTCTGCCCGACTGGAAGGGCAAGGGCAAGCCCGAAGACATGGCTATATCTGCCTCACAGCAGTACAGACAAGCTGGAAACAGCATTTGTATAGATGTGTTAGCATATCTATATCAAAATCTTTTCTACCCCGCTCCCCCCAAGCCTCGCCCCGGCAAGCAGCTCACTCTCTTCGACGACCCCGAAGATACCCTGCCCGCCCTGCCGCCCATCGCCGACAAGAACGAAGAGAAGATATTCCTCACCACGTTCTCCGGCTACGACTCGCAGCTCATGGCAGCCGACGTGCTGCGCGAGTGGCATCCCGACTTTCGATGGACATGCGTAGGATGGAGCGACATCGACAAATACGCCTGTCAGATGCACAACCTCGTCTTCCCTCAGTTTGCCGACTGCGCCCTGGGCGACATAACCAAGATTGACTGGCACGAGGTGAAAAGCTCGCTCAAAGGTCGCGAAGTGGACCTCTTCACCTATTCCTCGCCTTGCCAAGACATCAGTCAGGCTGGCAAGCAGATGGGCTTGCAGGAGGGCAGCGACACCCGAAGCGCACTGCTTTGGCGTGTGGCGGATGCCGTAGAGGTGCTTCGCCCCAAGTATCTCTTGCAGGAGAACGTGGCGGCACTGGTAAGCCAGAAGTTCATGCCCGACTTTCAGAAGTGGCTCGACAAACTCTCGTCGCTCGGCTATGTGAGCCGTTGGACGCGACTCAACGCCAAGAACTACGGTGTGCCCCAAAACCGCGACCGTGTGTTCTGCATTTCCATGCGCCGAGATGTAGCCTTCGACTATCAGTTCCCAGAACCTTTCGAGCTGCTTACCCGATTGGAAGACGTGCTCGAAGAGGAAGTGTCTGAGCGCTATTTCCTCAAGGACGATGCCGTGAGCAAGTTCCTCAAGGCAAACGACTCTGACAATGCCTTATTCCTTCAATTCGACCTGCCACCGACACATGAGGCAGCGATGTTCTTGAAAACGTGGCTCACGTTGTGGATGCAAGCAACCGATGGTTGGAAAATGCCCCCTACAAGTCTTCAGCTCGCCCTTTATTCGGCAAAGCAGAAAATGGAGCTGTCTTATTTCGTATTCACGGATAAGGGAGTGGCTGCGTTAGGCGATGAGTTTCAACGGTTGTTCAAGGAGAATATGGAGAGGAAGAAGGATGAAAAATAAACCGTGTCATGCAATACAGAATGGGGAGGGTACGATTGCACCTGCAATCACCTCCCACTATTTCAAAGCCGGTGTGCGAGATTTCTTGTTTGCGCTCGCCATACCGCATTGCTGTTTAATAGTAGAATATGATTGAAAAGATTGGCAACATTTATTACGACAAGTGGAAGTCCGGTTTTGATGGCAACATCTGCGGCACTAAAGGAATATACCCCACCCTAACCTTGTCAACACAAACGGGGGGAGTACTGATTGAATATGCTTAACAAGAATGCTCGCTTAGAGATAATGTACCAACGTGGTTTTCGACCCTCTCATGCCGTATGGATAGACACCTACAACAAGCAATTCGGGAGGGGTATCATTTACACCATTCAAGTCGGAGTGAACAGTCGTAACCACTATTATGTAGCAGTAGAATTATGAACAACCCTCGCCCCATTATCCTCGGCTCCTACAGCCCCTCGCAGAACGGCATCATCGTGTCGCCGCACGGCATAGCCCTGTGTATAGCCGGGGGGGGTAAGGGTCACGACGTGGATAAACCGAAAATATTGATAGAGTATGATTGACCGTTCCGTCCTCGTCCACTACCGCACCGAGGAAGCCAAAGCCTTCCGTCGTGAGCATGGCGACCGGGGAGGGTGTAAATACGGCGACAAGTATCACCGCCCCAGTCCGTGGCCGTGGAGCAATTCGATAACAACAGTAACAAAAGACAACCTATTATGCGTAACATTCATCTGATACACGAAGCCAGAACCGAACACGCCAAAGCCGTGCGTCGCTTAACAGGCACTAACGACTTCCGTGATAAGGAATGGCATCTGCGTCAAGGATGTCTGATGCAATGTATAGGTACGTTTCTCACTACAGACAATCTGATTGCAATGATATATGAATAACAAAATCCCTTTCGTGCAACGCACATCGCAGCTCTGCCCACGTCGGGGGGGGTACTCCACCGCACTGTCCGCACGCTACGACGGATGGGCAGGACTATACGACGAACACGGGCAGCACACTATGGTATTGATAGAATATGATTAGACAGCAAATCATCAATTCACCCCCCCAAGTATGTACTACAATCTGTACGCATTATTACAAAGACGGAGCAAGCAATATCATACAAGGTACAAGCTCGCTCATCAAAGCACCCGCAATATTGATAGAATATGAGTAACCGTAAAGACCTTATAAGAATGAGGTGGCGCGATGACGACACCATCCGCTTCTATCGTGACACTCCCGACAAGCGAGGAGTGAGCGAATTGGTGATAAACAATGTGTGGGGGGTAGCCTATACGATAATATCGGGAAATGTGGCAAACGTCCTCATTCCACTGTAAGAGTATGAATATGATTGACAAGTATTACATCGGATGGGTACGTTCCGGCAAGGATGGTAAGGGCCTCGTAAAGTACCTATCGCGCAAGCAGATAGCCAATGCCGTGACAACATCGCCACCAGGCTGCTTTGCCGACCCTCGCGACGGACTGGGCAACACCACACCGCATATAGTATATGAATTTGAATAAGATATGAAGCTAAGAATTGTTCCAATGGAAGCCTACAACGGTTGCATACCCGTGACCGTTTGGATGGTTCAGAAATTTGTTGATCACTTCCCATTCGGCAAATGGGTAAATATCAAAGGATTTTCCGACAAGAAAAAGGCAGTAGAACTAATGTCACTTTTGTATAATATGTAATAAAATTATAGAGACAATGAAAACAGAAGAAAACAAGCGCATGTTGGCTCTTTCCTATATAGTAGCCGACTTAAAGACAGAGAACATAGAGCTTGAGCAGCGCATTCATCAACTCATGGATGAATACAACAACGTGGAACATCAGTTGCGAGGAATGGAGAAGCACAAGGACGAAGACCCGTCAAGGCAGACGCTCGGTGAGATGCTGAAGATGCGTGAACATTGCGACAAGCTGGAATTGGAGAACGTGGAAAAGAATAGGTTTATAAAAGCAATCGAATCTTTTGTAAAGGAGAAAAACATCTACATGATGGAAGGAGCGTCCTGCGGCTACAGACAAGGGCACCCTGCTATATGCTCTACGACCTGCCTGAAATGCGACTCTTGCTTGAGTGTCATTGAAGGCTTCGGCGTGATCTGCCTACAGGCTCTTTTGGGGTTGAATATTAGGCCTGTCAGATGATGACTGACACCACGCGCCCCCTCGTAGTCGGCATGATGCAGACACCGCCCTTTACGCACATGTTTGATGTGCTGCGTCGTGTGTATTCTGCCCGAGGCCTATGTCCTGCTTGTCTTGTACCTACAGGAGGCAATCAAGAGATAAAAGTTTTAGTGGAACTATAAAAAAGATTGAACATGAGAGAATTTGTGATAAAGGCATTGCGAAACTACGGCTACCGCTTTCTTGAGAACCAGAACGGTTGCTACACTTTTGGCAAACCGCTTGGCTACGGCATACTTCGTGCGGATGTGCGCGAGGGTGAAAACTCCGTAAGTGTCATGCTGATTGTTAAAGGAAACAAGAGGGACGGCAAACGCCCTAATCTGCCATGGCAGCAGACGATCCAGGGCATTCTGGAAGAGCATGACGAACAGAAGATGTACGAGGCGTTTGTGCGAGCCGTTGCCGACTGTGAGGCAGACATCTTCTCCAAAACGCCTGTGGCTTTGTTGCAAAACCGAGACGTGAGATACGACTTTGAGGAGAATGTCCATATCAAGTAAAAGAAACAACCTACCTTTGCACATGATACAATTTCAACATTGGGAAGACTCCATTCGCATACTCGTCACTGACGAGCAACATTATGGCAGCATACAGGCGTTTATTCCTCACCGCACCGAAGACAAGCCTTTGGATGGCGAGGCAGACGCTCTCATCTACTCGCTGTGGGTGGGAGAACGGCACCGTGGCTGTGAGGTGGCAAAGCACCTGATGGAGGCAGTCGAAATGGCACTGAAGCGTTACGGCATAGAAACCGTCGCAATATCGTGGGACGGACGCGACTCTCCCCCGTGGGTGTTGCAATGGTATAAAAGGTTGGGCTACGAAGAAAAGGCGTTCGACTATAAATGCTGCACGCTTCTTAAACGGCTGTAGTTGCCCCTATTCATCCCGAAGGCCAAGGGACCGTAATCAGGTGAGCCTCAGTCGCCACCTCCGTAAAACGTAATTAACGGGCACTGGTGCAGACGTGCGAGCAAAAGGAAAATTCATAACCACTGCACATTGTTTTGCCAACATTAACAAATAAAAATACAGAGAAAATGAAAACAAAAAACATTGTTATGGCCTCCATACTACTTGTGGTTGCCATCGTTATCGGCTCGCTGGTAGCCACTTACTTCAGTTACAACAACCGTGAGATTGCCCTTCGCCAGCAAGCCGAAGCGCAACGTGGAAAGATTGAGGGCGTTCACGACAAGATGTGGAAAATCATTCAGCAGAAGGCGCAGGTCACCGACGAGTACAAGCAGACCTTCGAGAAGATTTATCCGCAGCTCATTGCCGGACGCTATCAGAACGACAAGGGCACGATGATGAAGTGGATAAAGGAGAGCAACCCCAACTTCGATGTATCGCTCTATCGCGACCTCATGCAGGCCATCGAGATACAGCGCACCGAGTTTCAGACCTCGCAGGAACGTATGCTTGACATCATCCGCGAACATGAAACGCTTACTCGCACCTACCCTGCCCGATGGTTTGTGTCTAACACCGTGCCTATCGAGTATAAGGTTATTTCTTCGTCGCGCTCCAAGGAAGTGATGTCGGAAGGCGAAGACAACGACGTGGATCTGTTCGGCAAAAAAGAGTAAAGGCGTATGGAACTACTCGTTTTCCTTATCCCCTTCTTTGTGTCGGTTGTGTTGCTACTGTTTTTCCGCAAGCAAACCGTATGGTGGGAACATGCCATACTTATCATCCCCTCGCTCCTTGTGGGCGCAGCGATGATATGGGCGTTTGAGCGCGTAGAGTCAAGCGACACAGAATACCTGGGCAGCTACGTCACGAAGATACGCTATTACGAGCCGTGGAATGAGCAGGAGGAGCATACCGAAACCTACACCGACGACAAAGGCGAGAGTCACACTCGGATCTATTACACCACGGTAAATCATCCCGAACGTTGGACCTACTACGACCATTCGGGACGTGAGCGAAAGTGTTCCAATGAAGACTTTTCGGCTATGAAGCGTCGCTTGTCGGTGGCTTCGGTGTTCGTGGATATGCACCGCCACTATTACACCCGTGACGGCGATGCGTATGAATACCGATGGAACGGTCAACCCGCTACGCTCTATTCCGTTACCCGTGAACATGAATATGAGAACAAGGTGAAGGCTTCGCGCTCGGTGTTTAAGTTTGAGGACATCAGCGAGAAGGAGGCTCGCCGACTTGGTTTGCACGACTATCCCAAGATACGCCTTCGCGACCAATGCCCTATCATCGGAGCAATGTTCTCTGCCCGTCAGGAACGAGCCATCCGCGTGCTCAATGCCCGATACGGACCGAAGAAGGAGTTTCGCCTCTATCTGCTTTTCTATCGCAACAAGTCGCTATCCATTGCCGACCGACAACGCTCCTATTGGCAGGGAGGCAACAAGAACGAGCTTGTGGTGTGCGTAGGCCTTGACAGCCGTAACCGCGTGGTGTGGAGCGATGCCTTCTCGTGGTGTGACTCGCCCGTGCTTGCCGTGAAGAGCCGCGACTGGTTTACGTCGCACCGACTTGACCTCTGCGCCTTCGCCTCGTACATCGAACCGATTGTGCAGAAGGAGTGGAAACGAAAGGAGTTTTCCGACTTCAAGTATCTTTCGGTAGAACTGAGCAATAAGGAGTATTGGGCCATCATTATCCTCATGCTCTTGCTCAACATAGGGCTGAGCGTGTGGGTAGTAACCAACAATTATAAAAATTAGTATAAACAATAACAATTAAACAAAAACAATTATGAATATCATTTTTTCAACACTCATCGTGATCCTCATCATCCTGCTGTTCACCATCTTTGCAGCATGGATAGACAAGTTCAACGCAAAGCACAAGGAGGCGTTCATTGAGAAAGCCATCGACAAGGTTTCATCGCTTCTAAGCTCCAAGATTGCCATGGTAATGGATCAGCACAAGACCGGTCCGTGGTATCTCGCGGTTTATACCAAAGATAGCAACTATCCGATATGGGTCTCTAACAACAATATCCGTAGTGTACACCCTGATCCGAAGAACCGCAAGATCATTATCAAGCAGTTCTGTAATGAGGACATGGTGATCGAGAACGTGGAGAACTACGAGATGTGCTCGGGCAACGAAATGTGCGACTACGACATGTAGGCGGGCGCAACTAACAATATACTTTGACTGGATGTTTTCATTGATAATATAAAAACTTCGAACTTTCCATTTAGCTCTGCCGTCCGTGAGGATAGCAGGGCTTTTTGTTTATTCCCTCCCCGAGCATGTCCGCCCCTTCTCCCCGTCTTTCCCTATATTTGCATTATAAAAACATTCAACAAAACACATATTCAACACAATGACAACAGTTAGCAACTTAAGCGAGCTCCAACAGCGTAGTGAGGAGCTTCAGTCGCAAGGCTACGAGGCCGTTCTGCCTGGCGCGTTCTGTGCGCCCAAGCAGGGAGGCAGCAGTGTGTGTTCGTGGGGCGATTACGTTCACCAGAAGCTCACGGCTTCCGCCACCATTACCGGAGCGGAAGGCAATGCGGCAAGACGCGAAATCTCTGCCGTGTTCGGTTCAAGCGGTGGCGAGAACAAAGCCAAGCCGCAGAATGTCGGCACACCCGACCTCGGCTTCATGGAATGGGGCATTGGCAACCGACTGCCTAACCTCGTGTATCTGCTCTCCAAGATGTCGCCCTTCACGGCAGCGGGAGTTGACTTCGTGAAGAAAATTCTCGTTGGCCGTGGTCCTTCGCCCAAGTATCACTACACGCAGTATGTCGGTGGCAATATCACCGAGAAGACTATCCCCTATGCCTCGGCTGGCACTCTGCTCCGCGGACAGATAGCCGACCTCAAGGCAAAGGAAAAGCAAATGTCAGATTCGGATAATCAATCTTCACAATCGGATAACCAATTCTCAAAATCGGTTAATCAACTTTCACAATCGGAGAACAATTCTGAGAATGAGGACAGCGAAGAGATGAAGTCGCTCAAGGCTGCATTGGAAGAATGGGAGCGAACCAACAAGGAACTGCAAGAGTTTATTGAGAACAACGACCTTATGCGCACCTACCTCGAAATGGCAGGCGATATGTCGCTCATGTCGCAATGCTTTTGCGAGTTGCAGCTCAACCAACGCCAGTTGGATGAGAACGGTCGCCCCGTGCCTACGTCACAGTGGAACCCGAAGATTGTCGGCATAAAGCCTCGTTCGGTGTTCACTACCCGACTGGAGCGCATGGACAGTCAGTATCGCATCAACTATGCCTACCTCTCTAACCAGTGGCTCGACTCCACCCAGACGCTCACCGAAATCGACCGTCGCATTGCCGCCGTGCCTTATCTTGCAGCCGACACAGCCGTCTCCGACCTCAACCGCCATGTGCGTGAGGCTCGCCAGCAGCGAGTGAGCCGCAAGAACCGTCCCACCCGCTTCATCATGTCACCACGCGACTTTGGCGGTCCTTACTATGCCGATGCCATGTGGCACAGCATCTTTGCCGGAAGCATCTTCGAGTATGCCTTCACCATCATCGACGACCGACTCACTCGCAAGCGCAACAGCAACATCATCGGTCGCGTGATCTACATCCATCAGGAATATCTCAAGCAGCTCTACACCCAGCAGGGCGAAAACAAGAGCAAGACGATGGCACAGATACAGCAGGAGGTGTTCACCGACATCAACCGCTGGCTGTCTAATCCCGACAACGCAGGTCAGGCTCTTATCTCTGCCGTGTTCACTGGATTGGACGGCAAGGAGCACAAGGCATGGGAGATTGTGGAGATTGAGACCAAGGCCAACTCGCAAGCGCAAGCCGAGAAGACCGAGCTTCAGGAAATATCATCCATCATCTTCTTCGCCATGGGCTTGGACTCAAAGCTCATCGGCAACACCCCAGGCGACGCTACATCATCGGGCGGCACCGACCTCCGCGAGCGTTTCCTCGTAAAGCAAATCCAGTTCGCCCCATTGCAGCAGCTCATGCTCCGACCATTGGAGGTGATCTCACGCTTCAACGAATGGGATTCTCACTTAGTGTGGCAGATTGCCCGAGAAGTGCTCACCACACTGGATAACTCTAAAACGGGGGTGACGATGCAGGAATAGTAACGAACAAATAATATAGAGAATGATAGAACTGAATAAGATATATAATGAAGACTGCCTCGAAGGAATGAAAAGGATTCCGGACGGGAGCGTGGATTGCATTGTGTGCGATTTGCCGTATGGTGTTCTCAACAAACAGAGTGAAGGAGGGGGATGGGATAGCATTATTCCGCTTGAGTCATTATGGAAAGAATATCTACGCATAGCCAAACCCAATGCAGCGATTATCCTTTTCTGTCAAGGCATGTTCACTGCACAGCTTATGATGTCGCAGCCGAAACTTTGGAAATATAATCTTATTTGGAGCAAAAACAGAGCAACGGGTTTTTTAAATGTCAACAAGATGCCTCTGCGCTCGCATGAAGATATTGCAGTATTCTATCGGAAGCAGCCTATCTACAACCCTCAGATGGTAAAATGTGCGCCACATCAACGAAACCATCGAAAGGGCGATGGTTCTCATAGTTTGAAGCGAGGTTGTTACGGCGACCATAAAGAAGTGCCTACTATCGTATCAGATGAAAAATTTCCAAAGAGCATTATCTGCTTCGATAAGGAACATTCAGCTGACACCTTCCACCCCACTCAAAAGCCCGTAGCTCTTATTCAGTACCTCATTCGCACCTACTCCAACGAGGGCGACACCATATTAGACAACTGTATGGGAAGCGGCACCACTGCAATTGCAGCCATCCGCGAGAAGCGCAACTTCATCGGCTTTGAACTCAACAAGGAGTATTACGACAAGGCTTGCAAACGCATCAAGTTGGAGCAAGCGCAGCTCACGTTGTTCTGACAACTCAAAAATGGATAAATCCTAATCGGCTTGCCGACAATTCAAAATTCAAAACTCAAAATTCAAAATTCGCATAGCGTATGATTTTATCAACCATCAAGGAGCTACGGCTCCACATCCCCAGCAACGCCATTGACGAGATAAGTTCTCTTCAAGGTACACTCGACAACAGCGAGAAGGATTTTCTTCGCGACAAGTTAGGCGACTCGCTCTACGACCAACTGTGCGAGTATTATCAGAGTATTTCGCCCGACGAGTTCTACCTCTCCGTCACCAACGGCGAGCATACTCACCTGCCTTGGCAGCAACTTCTGCTTATGGCACAGCGCATGGTGGTTTATGATGCTATGTCGCGCTTCGCCTACACGCAAGCCCTCTCCATCAACGGCACGGGCATCAACGTAACGTCGAGCGAAGACTACGGCGCTGCATCCAAAGACCTCCTCGACAAGGGAGTGCAAGGCTACAAGCGCGAGGCAATGGTGTCGCTCAACCAAATGCTTGTGATGCTCGAAGGTTGGGCGCGTAAGATGACTACACCCGCACCCATCGCCGATTCCGACTCCACCGAGCCACCGACCACCGAGCCAAAGGACGAGCAACACAAAGCCATTGAAGAGATAAGCCTATTGTGGCAGGAGAGCCAGTACTACTACCTTCACCACGACCTCCTCATTGCCACCTGTGCCGACCTTCAGCACTATCTTGACATCTACGAGAGCCGTGAGAAGTTCATCCGTCTTCTGCCCGACCTCCACTTCATTCAGGACGAATACATCAGCGAGGCTATTGGCGAAGACACGGTGCAGCGCTTGCTCCACACCGACGACCCTGCTGATAAGCCACTCCTTCGCAAGGTACGTCGCCTGATGGTGGCTCACCTCGAAGAGCGCACAACAATTCTCACTATTGACAAGGCACGCCGAGCCGCTGCCCACAACGAGGCCATCGCCCTACGCACCTCGGTGCTCCGGCTCATGGAAATGCGCAAGGCAGTGGATGCCGCCAACAACATCCCAGACAAGTCCTCAACCAACACCACCGACTCAACAAGCAAAGGCTACGAGAACAACCAGCCAGACAGCAAGATATTCGTGTCGCCACTGCTGTATTAGTTACCCCAAAGGCTTAGAAAGGCCGCAAAAGGCCCAGTAAGGCTTAAAAAGAAATAACTATGGAAGAAATAATCCGCATCCTAACCCCCGCCCTCACCGCTCGCATCCTCACCACCGAACAGCGTGAAGCCTTCGAGCGTGGTCTTACTCTTCTTGAGCAGAATCCACGGGCAACATCGTTCGTAAAGGAGAGCCGCCGTTTCCGCGACTATCATCGTCGTGTGCGTCAGCTCCTCACCTATCTGCAAACCATGCAGACATCTTGCACGGAGATAAAGCGTCACGTCGGTCGCCCCACCAAGGAGGAACAGGCCCTCTATGCCGAGCAGCAGAAAGAGAAGGCTCTTGAGGAAGCGCGTCGCTCGCTCTTCCCCGACCTAAAGCCCGACCTCACCTTGCAGCCTCTCACCTACGGCGGCATCGTAGCCAACCCCAACGGCGAGACCATTGCGTCCACCATGCCCAACCTCATGCAGCTCCGACCGTTCCTCTCCGAACGTCTGCAAGAGCAAGTCAACACCGTGCGCTCCATGCGCAACGAGATGGCAGCAAAGGCAGAGCAAGCCAAGACCATGGCCGAAGCCAACGAGAAGGCTGGCAGACCTATCTACACCGAAGAAGAGATTGCCCTTCTCGCCACCCGTGCCGTGAAGATAGAAAGCGACATCCTCCCTCGTATCTACATCAACGTGGATCGCGAAATTGGCGAGGCATACCTTCGCCTATCCCCACGCACCGGCGATCCCGAATACATCGCCCGAATAGAAAAGGCGTGCAACGTTCCACCGCAGAACCTACGCGCCCAGTTCCGTCCCTTTTATGACAAGGCACTCGCCCGTGACCCTCTCTTCGCCCAGTCGGTAGCCGACAAGATAGCCAACGACCGCCCCGAAGTGAAAGCCGCCCGCGACGCAGCAGCCAAGCACAAAGCCGAAGCCGACGCTCTCATTAAGTACATCATGCGCAAGGACAAACCATCGACCAAAGCCCGCGTAAAGGGCCTTACCGACCGCATAGAAAAACTCCGCAAGAACTACGCCGACATCGTGACCGAAGACGAACTGAAGGGCTACGAGGCAATCCTTCTTAAAGTTAAGGAAGAAGTGGAGAGTGAAGAACGAAGAATCCAATAGAAAAACGATAACACGATGAAAAATTCTTTTGAAACGCTAAAAGCTCTCTGTACAGAAGCCTGTCATGAGCGCAAGGCTTGCGCCGAAGGCTATCGTGCCATGCTCGCCGCCGAAAACATCAGTCAGCTCATGGCTGTGTGGCGAGCCAACTGGGAGGATGTGGTTGAGAGCAAATATGCCGACATTATTAATGAAAAGCTTCCGTCCTTATATCCTTCGCTAAAGGAAGAGATGAACGCTGCCGGCATCTATGTGAACGAATGTCCCAAGGAGGCTCATGAGAACATTCTTGTTATCGTGACCGACTGCGATGATGTTGTTGAGATTCATGACCACGCCCGGTGTTATGTCTTGGGCGCAGCTAACGTCTGGGCGTGGGGTCACAGTCAGGTCTATAGCGAAAAGAGCGACGATGCCCGCATCATTTTGAGACAACACGCTTACGGACATATCGGCAAGGGTCACGTTATAGCCTACGACTTTTCCCGTCTTTGGTTTTCGGCAACAAAGGCATGGCTCCATGACGGCACGTCCTGTGAGGCACATGGGGGCGAGGTACACGCCGAGGGCTATCGCACAATATCGGCCTTCGGCGACACAAAGGTGTTCAGCAAGACCGACCGTAACATTACGCTATATGGCAACGCCCACATCGTGGTGTGACGCGCATGAAGACAGCAACACGAAACAATACATATAAAAACAGAAACAATGAACAGTAAACTGACTATACTTGCTAAGAACACTCCCCTTACCGTCAGCGAAGACTGCTCGGTTCAGCTCGAACTGAGCAATCCGCTATTCAACGACGTGGAGATGTTTTCCTATCCCGTGGCGTTGCCTGTAGATGGCAACAGGCACGTTTTGAAAAACATTGATGATGTCAACTCGGCCGTGCGCCCTATGAGCTACGAGCACATGCCCATACAGATTCTTGCCGACGGTGTGCCTCTCGCGTTCGGTCCTGCTGTCATTCAGGAAGACGAACGTGTAGATGACACCCTGTCCCTGAGCGTCGATGCAAGCGTGCAGTCGTTTGCTGATCTTATAAGTAACCTGAAATGTAACGAGGTCCCCATTCCCGCAAAATATCATGACAGCCTACTTATAGGCGAGAAGATTGACGAGGTAAACGTGAACGTGAGCTACACCACCGACGTGGTGGTGCAATATGAAGGCAAGAAGGGCAACAAGAAGATTGGTTCGGTGGGCAGCTACAGAACGTCGGGCACGTTCTCGCCCCAGGCCCTCGGCTTCTCTTTCCCCGGAAAGTGTCATGAAACCCCGTCGTTTCTGGCTTACAAGAAAGAGGATCGCGTCTACACTGATGGCACGAAAGTGACCATGCCGGAGGTGGAGCAGTCGTATATCAACGTCAGCGATCCCTATCCCGTAAAACCGTTCTGCAATGCCCGCGTGTGCTACGGCCACCACGACATCAACGACGACGGCACCACATCCGACTCGCTCGTTGAATATCTTAAGGAGGATGACGGCAAGGAGATGTTTGAAGATTGCGGTCCTATCTGGGCACTCGATGCCGACCGTCCCCAGTCGGGCATCTGTTTCTATGTGCTGTTCTTTCTTGACTGTCTTTTTGATCATCTCGGCGTGACGTTTGACAACTCGGCTCTCACGGCTGTCGGCGACTTCAAACGCCTCTGCTTCTTCACGACCAAGTGTGCCTACGACACCAAGCCGCTACATTATGGCGACACCTATAAGGAGAACGATCCCGAGGTGTTGGCAGGCAAGAAGAAGGCGGGAGACATAAAGTATGGCTGTTTCCGCAAAACCTGCTCATCGGGCAAGGATGCGCTGAAAAATCTGTTTAACAGCGTGAACGATTGGCTCGACTCGCGCGGTTGTGGTGGCAAGCTGAAACTGGAAAACCCGAAAGACAAGACCTTGCAGCAGATTGTCTACTATCCTGTCATGTTCCGCTTTGTCGACGACATTGACAACCGCTTTCCCGACAAGGTGTTCAAGAAAGCCGAGATCGTGAAGATGAAGGAGGACAGCAAGAAAACAGCCATCGTGGGACAGGACGGTGTGGCGAGCATTACATCGAAGAGCTACATAACGGGAGCCGAGATGAACGCGAGCGTGGTCAACATGTATGCAAACGAGAGAAATTTTCCTGACGAGGACGTGCAGTCGGTCATCGACTCGCTGGAGCAGCAGTTTGGTATAAAGTTTTATTACGACTATGAGCGCAAGCATGTCACGGCTTACCTCATACGCGATGTTTTCCGCAAGCAGAACGACAAGCCACGGCCTTTCAACGCCGAAATTCTGTCCATGGTGCCGATAACGGAGAAGATCACGGGTGTGCGCGTGGGCTATTCGGCTGAGAGCGAGAGCAAGGAACAGAAGAAGAATATAACGGACAACATCAAGGACTATGCGACCGACTACGACTATATTGAATACCCGAAGGACCGTACGGTAACGTCGCTCACCTACAAGGAGATCATTCATACGGTCAAAAACGGACAGATGAATGTGTTCGTGGACTTGCAGACAGGCAACAGTTATCGCGTGAAGATAGACTCTCAGTTTACCAACACCAACGACATGCGCCCGCGGTTGTTTCGCGTAGCTGCATACAAGGGTGTTGAGTTTGGCGACTGTTCTGATGCCAATGAAGACTATGTGCAGGAATATAAATCCGACTTTGTGCCCGTGCCTCTCGTAGATACCAACTACCGTAAAGCTCTCTCGGCGAGCTTCGACCGCTTCTTCTATACCGACGGGGATGTGCAGCCGTCTGAGGGTAGCAACATTGACGGCTATATGGCCACCGAGGTGAACAGCAATAAAGCCGAGTGTGTAATGGTGCCGTTCATAGATACCGACATGGAACATGAGTTTGTGGAGCAGTATATCAAGAACCCGCTCTCCTCTACCGTTGCCGACTTCTACGTCACCGAGGTGCTGTCGCTGCGTGAGAGTTATGACCCCTCGAAGACCGATGACGGAAACTCGCCCTTGCAGTCGTATGATTGGGGTCTTACTGTCGCCATCATGCGTGGAGGTGGAGACGGATCAAGCCGTGAGACCTACGATTACGATTATGACGGCTTCGGCAACTCCAAATGGCGCACAACGGTGGGCAACTACGCCGTCACATCCGACTCTATCGACAACTACGGCAATTCTTACGCCTATAACAGCGTTGACACCGAGGAGCATTTCTCTCTCACTCCACGCGCATGGGTGCAGCCCGATTGGGCCGCCAGTCCGCTTGTGGTCAGCACTCCTTCGGTCAAGAACCGCGGATGGATAGACACGTTCCTGGTTGATAACGTCTATTTCCTGCTTAACCGCAAGAAATTTTATGTGCGCTGCCTCGCTACGGTTGCGCAGATAGCCGACATTCCCAACCACTGGAAAGAGTGGTGGAACATCGGAGGGCTCAAGTGTCTTGTCAACAAGGTCAACACCACGATAACTGGTACCGACGGCATGGGCGAGGTGGAAATGGAGGTCTATGCGTTCTGATCCTCGTATCTCCTTATATATATTATATGCAAGCAGCAATGATCACCAACAAAACAACAAGATAAATTATGGCAACATCAATATCTCTCGCGTCCGGATCTATCCTTAACGGCAACCCCATTGTGTTTAACGTGCAGCCGCGGCGCATCTACGGCACACCACCGTCGTTTCATCGCGTCATTCTTGATGTAGTGTGCGGCATGAGTGGCGGCGATATGGAGACTATATCCCTGTCGAAGCCCGTTCTTGCCGAAAACGGAGCTTCGGTACAGATAGACGTGTCGTCGGCTCTTCGCTCGTTTCATGATGCCTATACCTATACGGCAACCCCGACGGCAAGCTACCCCTTGGTTAAGTTTAACGTCAAGGCCCATGACGAGTATATGTATGACGGAGAACTGAAAACAACGGATGTGTTGTGGTACCCAGCTGAAGATCAGTATATGAATACTTTGTTTGGCTCCTTTTCCGACCGCGAACGCTTGACTGCATCGGGCACCACCTTGCCTGTTACCCGGTTGTCACGAAAGCCCCAGTCGCTACCTCAGTTGGTGTGTGTGGGCGACCGTTTTGTCTATTCGGCTTCTTACGCCGAGGGACAACTCCTTCCTAAAAGTGCCGACCTTGTTGCACCCACCCCTACCTATGTTGACATTACCAAGGAAGGTTTGCAGACCGTTGGCGACCAACAGATCTATGCCCTTCCAGCCACCGAAGCACAGAACCGCGCAACATTCCGTTTCGTCAACTCTTTCGGTGTGGTGGAGAGCATCAGTGTTCCCCAGGTGAGCGGCAAGACCTTCACTCACAAGGCAACCGATTATATTAAGACCATGCCGGAGACCTTCAACGTGTTCTCCCGCGCAACGGTAAGAAAGATCTCTGACAAGGAGGTATGGCGCTTTTCTACTGATCCTTTAAATGAGGAATGGCTTTCGTGGTATCTTCACGAGTTTTTAATGTCTAACCATGTGTGGCTGCTGTGTGGCTCTCTCTTTGTGCCGTGTCGTCTGAGCATCGGTGACGAATATGAAATGAAAAACGACACGCAGGAGAAATATTATGCTGTCGAGTTTACGGTCAAGATGGACATTGACGGCAGTCCTCTATATTGATTTATTATTTATTATTTATTATTTATTAGTTATTATATATTATTTGTTATTTGTTTGCAACCTTGGGCACGCCGCTGTCTGAGGTTGCTTTTGTTTTTAGGCATATCGTTGTCCTAACCAGTCCTGACGTTTTTTTTATCTTTGTAATAGAAATAAAAAAATCAACCATTACAGAAAACTATAATAACACAGGACATGGCACAAGACAACAACGAAAGCCCGACTTACACGATGACGCAGGCGAGAACCCAGGACTACTGGATCTCTCCATCGGCTTTATATATAGAGCTGAACGCCCTCGGCATACCTAATTTCATTCAGGCTTCTTGTGCAACAGGAGCCCAGGTTCTTGTGTACATAAAAGGCATCGTTTCTTACGACAACGGCCATAACTACCGACGCTGGCCACTGCGGGCTGTGCCTACAATGTTTAATACGAACAGCGAGAAATATGTCTATGTGGCCATTCCGCGCAATCTGGACTCCAACGACTCTGCCCTTGTCGTATTCCCTTCTGAGCTTATTGACCTCTATGGCAAGAACGCCGATGGAAAGCAGACTGGTTCTGAAGACAAATACTATATTTATCTACAGGCCAAAATCACATCATCGGGCGACAACGGAACAACGGCTCGCGAATGGGACGGCGGCAAGACGGTGGCCACTGGCTACCTTGCTTCAGACGAGGCAATATCGGCAGGACTGGTTGACACGGTGTGGTATCAGTATAGCACCGTTGATCAGACCGTGACGTTCCTCAAGGACCTTACGATGAAGATCGGCACTAAATTCAGACAGATCTTCGTCAAAGCTCTTACCGTCGTGTCGGGAGGTAGCATAACGTTCGAGAATCAGGGTAGCGTCGTTGGTGTTGCCAACAGCGCAACGCCTGTAACGGCGGAAGACCATATTGCAACGCCTAAGTATGTTGACGACAATGCACTGTCTAAGACCCACGACGACAGCACGCCTCACGCTCTGATGGTAGGGTCTCTCACGTCTGACGGCAAGATGACTGTGCGAGGCGACACACAGCTGCAAGGCGACACGTTCTTCGGTACAGGGCCTGTGGATGACAAGACGGACACGCCCCATGTTGACGGAGGGAGCGGCGATGCCCTGCTCGGGGACGTGGTGCTGAAGGCGTTGCAGAGCAAGGACTTTGATGCGCTGCTTCAGCGAGGCTTCGGCTTCACGAAGGGCGCGAACGGAAAGTTTACGCTCAGCGTGACCGATCTCATGGTGTGGGGCAAGGCTGTCTTCACTGAGCTGGAGATACGGAAGCTGAGCAGCGTGGGCGGCAACGTCTATCTGAGCGGTGCTTCGAGCAAGATAGTATATGTGAAGGAGGAGTATCTAAAAGGAAAGTTTATCGGCTGGCGTTGCTACATTCTTGCCGACGACGGCACGACAGCGACGCAGAACGGCTGGCGGCCGTTTGACCAGGCGCGTTGCCAGACTTTCAACGTTGCCGCGGACAGCTATGAGGGTGTGGGCAACCGCAGCTATTGGAGACTTGTCGAGGGTGTGAGCGGCGAGAACGTGGCGATAACAGATGCAGAGGGTAACGACCTGTACAACGGAAAGAAATTTGCGTGGGTGGTGCTCTCGGCTACCGACTGCGAGGATGTGCAGACGAACGATATACCTCAAGCTGGCGATGTGATCGTGCTTGACGGGCACAGGCAGTTTGCCGAGGGCGACCCGCGGGCTGTGTATAACGACACTTCGCGAACGAACGTCATGATGCTTCAGACGACGGGGAACGAGGGCAGTGTGCCTAACATCATCTCGCTGCAAGGCATCGTTGACTTTAAGCACAGTGCAGCTAACAACAAATACAGCAACACGGTGTTTATCCTCTCTCCCGAGGAGGTGGTCTTTCTTAGCTCAAGATTTAAATGGATCAGCGCGAGCGGCCAGCCAATAACGCTTGTCAACTTCCGCGGACCGTGGGACAAGAACGAGGTCTATTATTACTATGACCAAGTGAGTCACAACAACGCGATATGGACCTGCATTGTGGCAGAAAACAGCAGCACAACGGAAGAGCCTACTGATGCAAGTATGGTTTGGCGAAAGGATCTGACGGGCGGTGTGCCCGGAGAGAAAGGAGACAAGGGTGAGAAGGGCGACAAGGGCGACCCCGGAGAGAAAGGTGACAAGGGAGACCCCGGCATTGACGGCTCGGACGGTGTGGACGGAGCGAACGGAGCCAATGGCTACACCGTTACAGCTACGCCGTCAGTCATTACGCTCGGCATAAGCAAGGTGTCGGACACGGAGTTTGCTGCCGACACGACGAAGAACAACACGTCAACGGTGAAGGTGCTGAAAGGCAATCTTGACATTACGGAGAGGTGCAGGATAACGGTTGCGAGCTCAGAAAACTGTACGGCAACAGAGCCGACAGTGGGAGGCTCAGGTCTGGTTAAGGTGACGCGCATGTCTACCTATACGGCAGATGGTGTGACCTATCCCTTCACGACAGGCTCTGTGACAGTGACAATCAATATTGGAAGCACGACGCTTAGCCATACCATCGCTGTGAACGTGGATATGAGCGTGGTGTGGGGCGGCGTTGAGACAACGGTCAGAGGACTGAAGAGCGAGTTTGGCGAGCTGCAACAGGACTTGCAGAGCGAGGCTCCCAACGTGCTTACGAAATATACCTCCAAGATAGAGCAGACAGCAAAGAGCATATCTGCAAAGGTGGCACAGGAGACGGTTGGACGGTTGAATGTGTTGCCCGGTACGGCGTTCAACCGAGAGACGGATGTGGAGCAGCTGAACAGCTATTTCCCCTGTAAGATAGAGCCGCTTGGCGGACTTGAAGGAACGGGTGCGGTGGTGGTGAGCCAAAGCGGCGCTACAACGCAAACATGGTGCGGTGTGGTGTGGAGAGGCGTGGAGCTTAAGCCGTCAACCTACTACACGGCGAGCGTGTGGGCGCGTGCTGACGGTGGTCTTGACGACAACATGTATATGAGTTTTGCGCAAAAAGGCGCTTCTGCTCCGTTCTGTTACAAAGCCCTTGCAACAGCCAACGAGACCTTCGGGTGGAAGCTGTTCACGACGACTTTCAAAACGGGTGAAACGAAAGCCGACTGTGACAACGTGACTGTGGATCTTGGTATAAGGACCAACGGCGTGGGTCGCTTCTGCAAGATGATGCTTGACGAGAGCGGCACCTATAACGGCTGGACTGCTGCTTCTTATGCCGATGTGTCGTCGCGTGCGCTGCTGGCCACGGGCATCGACATCAAGAACAAGACGATCGACATGACGGCAGACAAGTTTACGCTCAGAAACAACCACGGAGAGAAGAGTTTTGGTGTGGACGAAGACGGCAACCTTGAAGCGCGGTCACTGAAGAGCGTGTCGAAGGATGGTAGCCTGACAGCTATCATCAAGGATGGCGCTTTCACGGCATCAAGCGGACTGAGCGGCGCTACTGCCTTCTTCGGCTTAATTGACGGCATGCCCTACTTGCAGTTTACCAACGCGGCGGGCGTGGTGTGTTACGCCATCGGACCGAGCGGCGGACAGGTATCGGGCAAAGTGGGTGTGCAGATGAAGACCTGTGGCGTGGGATATAGCGTCTCAACGATGAGTCTTGGAGGTAAGTCGAACTACATGATTAGCTACAGCGGTTCTGTGACGCTTCAGAACTTTGGGTCTGAGAGCGCGAAGATTTATCAGAGCAAGTTGCTGCTCGTCATCGACGGCTTCACGCGGACGCTCACGACGAACTTCAAGGATAGCAGCTTCCCCCTGACTGAGGTGGGCCAAGGCAAGGTCATGACGCTCCTACCCGGTACGTTCGGGCAGGCCGAGTTTGAGCTAAACATAACCTTCGAAACCATGTCTACGACAGGCAGCGACGGATTGGTGATTGCGATCCCGAGCGGCGCGAGGGGCTGTCAGCTGAAGCTCAACGGAGAGGTTATTGGTAAGGGCGCAATCAATAAACTTCATGAGAGCGAGAACGAACAAGAAGATAAACTAAAAAAACAATAGGATATGAAAAGGATTATTAGGGGCAACGATTTTAAGTTGCGTGTGCCTGTCATGAAGATTGTTGACGGCGCGAAGGTGGCGTTTCCTCTGCCGGGGTGTACGGACATAAAGGTGAACATCGTGAACCAATACAGACGCATCGCCCTGAGCTACACCATTGATGTGAGCGAGGACAATGTGCTGCTTGCGCGTGTGGAGGGTGACAAGGTGGCTGTGGGAACCTATGCCTTGGAGGTAAAAGGAAAGATTTTTGGCAACGATTGGCGCAGCAACGAGTATGAGCAGTTTCAGATTGTTGACAACAACGCTTCCGGTGACACGGTGTTCGAGCCGCAGGAGGGCGAGGACAGCGTGGAGATGGACACAGCCCTTGTGGTGCTTGCTCCCGCGGTGGAGCTGGGCAACCTGATAAAGGATGCTGAAGAGACAATTGCCGACACCAAGGAGGCCTTGAAGGGCGTGGAGACCAAGATGGGCGACATCGAGAAACGTGCCGGCACAGCCATCGGTGCAGCCACGACAGCTGCCGAGAGAGCCCATACAGCGGCAGAGAAGACAGAGCAGACAAACGCTGCCGTGGAGAACGCAGAGAAGGAGAGAGTGGCTGCCGAACAGGAGCGTAAGACTGCCGAGGAACAGCGCAAATCGCAGATGCAGAGCAATGTCAAAGCAGAGCAGGCACGGGCAGATGCCGAGCAGCATCGTGTGGATGCAGAGAAAAGACGTGCTTCGGCGGAAACCATGCGAGCAGCAGCAGAAGAAACACGAAAGAAGGATGAAGCCGACCGCATAGCAGGTGAGACAAGCCGAGAGAAGCAGGAGGCAAGTCGTGCGGCTGCCGAGCAGACAAGGGATGAACAGGAGACATCCCGCAAGATAGACGAGAAAAAACGTGCCGATGCTGAGGTTAAGCGTGCAGATGCCGAGAACACACGCAAGAGAATGGAAGCTGACAGGGCCGAGGCCGAGGTCGGTAGAGCCGCAGCAGAGACAGCGAGGGCGGATGCAGAAACAAAGAGAGCTGCCGCAGAAACCGAGAGGGAAACGAATTTTTCTACCAATATTGCAGAGGTTGATACCGCGGTGAAGAACGCCAAGACTGCTACAAGTGAGGCGGAGAATGTGGATGCCACAATCACTAATGCCAATGTGCTTGAGGTTACAGGCAGGGATGGTGTGAAGAAGAGTCTTGAGCTTGTGGATCAGGCAGAGGCGAGCGAGATGAAGGCGGATGTCGCCCGTATCAAGGAGAGCATTGGCGCATATTCAGACCGACCGAATATCATGCTGACGGCAAAGGAGAACAATGTGGCTATAAGCGCCGACGGTGTGAAGGTGGCAAAGACAGGCTGGGCCATCGCCGAGTTTACGGCAGAGAAGGGCAACGAATATCTGTTCAAGCCCAACACCGTTGACGGCACGGTGTGCATCTTTGCAGAGAAGATCAGCAGCGTGGAGACACGAAGCATCGACTACACTTACAGCTACAACGAGGACGGAACAACAGCAAGCGCAACTGCCACCTACCTCGGCAAGACACACACCTACAGTTACGCTTATGCCGAGGGCGAGGATGGCACGAAGAGCGTGACCATTACCGACGAAAGCGGCACCGTGGTGACAGAACTGCCATACCAATACAAGACCACCGTGGGCTCGTACGCTCCCCTTGTGCGCCTTAATGCCGGAGCCGAGCTGCCCGAAGACGGCTATTGCCGCTTTATGAGCCATTTCCAGGGCAACGCCTCCATGACCGTTGCCGTGAGCTACAAGGTGGGCACGGCAGACCTGACGATGAAGGTGCTGCGTGACGGCGTGTTCGCCTCTATCTCCACCCAGCTCGGCAACCTGAGTCAGAAGGAGAACGAGACACGTTCCCTCGCCGTGGAACTGAAGGAGAAGATGGCGACGTTTGTAGACACCAACCCCTATGTGGGCATGGTGAGGATGAACGGCGATGCGAGCCCTGACGCGGAAATGACGTTTGGAGACAAGCAGTTGATGCACGAGGTGGGAGCCGAGTGGAAGCTGGCGACGGTGAAGAACGGCGTTGTGACCCACGTCTGCGCCCCCGGCCGTCTGACCCTCGATGAGAACGGCGAGGAGGTGAAGATTGACGGCACCGACGGCGACGTGATGCTCATAAACCGCAACGCCAACGTGATCAACGCGACGAAGGTTGTTGACGGCAGGGAGATGAACTGTCTGGCCATTGGCAAGACAACGGCAAAATGGTACGGCGTGGAGTCGAAAAAGATGCCTGCGTTCGGCATGACACCCTGCGAGACCGTGAACGCGAAGATTGAGGGCGATGCAAGGTTACAGGCACACTGCATATACAACACGACGGTCCGCGGAATGTACGGCGCGGCAGACACGTCTGTGTTGAAAGCTACCTATATCAATCAAGGCGCAGGACATTCAGTGAGCACAAACGGCGTGCAGAGCATACAGAACGCACAGAACAAGAACGCCGACCCGTTGACCGCCCGTCCTTACATGGGTTGGCACCACGGCACCTACGAAGCCCTTCTGACCATGATGTTTGCGGAGATAGGCTCGGTTGACCATACGGGTGCAGACATGTTTGGCTCAGGCTTGTGTCGGACTTCTTTCAATGAGGGCCTGTACAACGACGACGCGATAAGCGCCGTGAGCGGATGGAAGATAATAGCTGCTACAGGTGAGATATACTATAGCGCTTATACCGGTACACAGGTTTATGTTACCAGCAAGAGCAAGACCGCCCAGCTTGCAAGCGGCTTGTCGTCAGCTATATTCAACCCTGTGCAGCTGCTTGAAGGTCAGCGCCTGCTTGATGCCATCGCCAAAGCTGGACTCGTTGACAAGATAGGCAACAAGGCCAACATCTTCTATTATGACGAGAGCGGCAACGCCGTGTGTGCAAGCGACGGCAGCGTGAACCTCGACACGGGAGAGGGCATGGAGGTGCTGAAATTCTACTTTGTTGTTCGTAATGTGCCACGCTGTGAAGGCATGAAGGACGGTGTGATGACCGCCGTGGTGAACAGATATGTGAAGATGGAGGTGGCCGACGGTTGCCAGAGCACAGACAGCAAAAAGGTGTCGTTTGACGGTGCCATCGCTATTCTTAAGGCAAGCATTCCCGTGTACCGCGGTTTCACCTTGCCTTACGTCGGGCAGTTTCGTGAGATGAGCTACGCTTATTACACTGCGTATAATAATAAAGGTGTCATGTATTCGGATTTCCGTTGTACGGATAGCATGGAAGACGTGCGGCCGTTGACGATATTCAACGAACAAGTCTATCAATGTGACTACGGCACCCAGCCGCCGATACTTGATGGACTGAACAAGAAGAAAAACTACAGTATTGTAAATATAAAAGAGAGTTTCGTCAAGGCTTTCGACTACAGAATATCTCTATTTTGTCTTGATATTTTTGGCGCCTCTTTGCACACACATGAATGCGCTTATGTATGGAGGGGCAATAACGCTCAAAACAACACTACAATGGTTTGGGGTTCTTTGGTGGGTTGCGAAGCGAGCTATGAGCGTTGCTCTGTGCGTACTATTTACGCTTGGGAACGCGCTGGTAGAACAAATGGAAGATTCGCTGGGGCGTTCGCTGTCCTCCTTAATCAATAATTTACAATTTATGTTTTTATAGTATGAGATTAGAATTTATGGAGCGTCAGCAAACGCTGACCATTTGCAAGGGCGGCAGACAGGCGTTGGTGCTGCTGGGCGAGAGTGAGGAAAAACGGGAGCAGGAGTCTCCCGACGGTGAGAAGACGGAGGTGACGGTCTATGTGTATGACGCGACATGGCTTGACCTGACGAAGCAGCATGACCCTGTGGCTGCGGCGCGTGAGGAGGTTCTGAAGCAGATCGCGGCCTATGACACCTCGTCTGCCGTGAACGGCTTTATGCTGAACGGAGCCGAGGTGTGGCTGGACTTTGAGCTTCGCGACCGTGTATACCAGGGCAACGAGCGTTTGCAGCGTATCGGCCGCACGGACACTACGCTGTGGCTTGGCAATAAATGCTATAATTTGAGCATTGAGCAGGCACAGAATATCATAAGCCATATCGAGGCTTACGCTAAAGACTGCTACAACGTGACAGCAGCACACAAGAAAGCTGTGGGCGAGCTGACGAGCGTTGAAGAGGTGCTGAGCTACGACTACACGAAGGGTTATCCTGAGAAGCTGTCAATGGAGGTCTAAAAGGGCTGCGGTCTTGACGATTTTAAAAGTAGGGTTACAACATTAAAAATTGATAGTTATGAAGAAGACAACGAAGAGAAACCTTTTAGGTATGTTGGTGTATATGACCATCGCTTTCGCGTTTGGCGGCGGCTTCGGTCTGCTGGCTCTTATCATTCATGAGGACAACGACAGATGCCATTACTATAACGGGACGTGGAACAGGGGCGACCTTGTGCGCGGCTGCCTGGCTGTGGGCGTGGGCATGGGGCTGAGGTATTGGGCTTTCGGTCTGCTGTAACAGGAAACGGACGGCACGGCCTTGTCGGGATGGCAATTTGTCTCCGACGGGGCTTTGCTGAGTGAAGAAAAATTTGTAAATTTGGAGAAAGGGAGGTAACGGGAGTTAGTGAGAAGGTAACGCGCTTTGCGCGAGAAGATAACGGACAAATGCTTTTTCGCTTGAGCTCTAAAACTATTGTCTGTTCACTTCATTCGTGAAGCGAATTAACTTCCCCTTAACTTCCAATAACTTCCCAATATAAAGAAAAATTAAAAAAAAGAGATATATGATGATAGTATTAAGTATTTGGGCCTTCCTGCTGTTGGGAGGTTTCCTGTTGCTCACGGCGCTGCGTTTCGGCGTGCCCGACATGGTGAGCGGTGTGTATTATCAGCTTCAGCACACGACTGACAGCACGGTGCTGGGCGGAACAACGGAGCACAAGAGAGGATGGATCTTCTCTGTTGTGATGATCGTGTCGGCGTTCCTTATGATGGTGTGCATGCTCGATACGGAGAGGGGAACGCTGCCCTCGGCGTTTGCTGGCTGCTGCGGCATGATCATGGTGGGGCTTGTTCCCCGGTATCTTAGTGAGGAGCAGCATAACGCGCATGTGCTTGCGGCTTGGATGGCTGTAATGGGATGCTTAGGATGGTGCCTGTCGGTTTGCTGGCAGGTTACGGTCGTGGTGGCTCTTGTCTTCATTGCTGCCATGGCATGGGCAGGGAGACGGGACGACGGACGGAACATTAAGGCGTGGTATTGGCTTGAGGTGGCAGGAATGGCCGACGTGTTCCTGACGTATTTGACTGTGATGCTGATTGATGTATAACCATAATTTAAAACGTTAATTTTCAAGCAAACAACATGAAAGCAAGCGAGAAACTGATTAACCATATCAAGCAGGCAGAGGGCTACAGGGCCAAAGCCTACCGCTGCCCGGCAGGGCGCTACACTTGTGGCTACGGCCACACACGCGGCGTGACACGTCTGACCACATGTACGGAAGAAAGAGCAGAAGCATGGCTGCGAGATGACTTGCAGCCCGTTGAAAACTTTGTCAACGCCATCCATAACGTCAACACTCAGGGCAAGTTTGATGCGATTGTCGATTTTGCCTTTAATCTCGGCCTCGGCAACTTGCGGTCAAGTACGCTGCTGAAGCTCATTCAACGCGGTGCGCCTGACGAGCAGGTGTGTAGCGAGCTGAAGAAATGGGTCTATGCTGACGGCAAGGTGTTGAGCGGACTTGTGTCCCGGCGCGAATGGGAAGCTCAAAGGTGGATGGAACGTTGACGGTAAACAAAAAGCCCGCCACCTTCACAGGTGACGGGCAACATTTTAATACTTTACTTTGGATTATGATCATGGTTGACCATGTTTCGTTTGCAAAGATACTAATTTTTTGTTGTTCCTGCAAATATTTTCCCTCTCAACGGCGTTTTACATCCTGCCACGGGTTATTGTTCTGTAAAACTACGGATGACCCGGAAGACACGAACAATTTTGTTTGCATTCTTGGATGTTAAGTAGAACTACAGATAACACGAAAGACACGAAAACAACTCTTGTCTTAGCACATCGGATTTTGCGGACTGAACGTTTTCTTTGCTTCATGCTCCCGATTGCGGGTTTTAAAAACTACGGATGGCACGGAAAACACGAAAACAACTTTGCCCCTATTGCTTTTCATATAAGGAGGCTACTACATTTCTTATTTCTTCCACGCCCATAATTGTTGGGCATTTTTTGTGCTATACAGTCTTATTGTTTCCTTCTCTCTTTCGTAGATGAATGAGTAGGTTCCCGCTGTTGGCGTGAGATACTTGTCGAAAGTTACGCGGCCGTTCTTGGTCGTGCAGGTGGTGGTGAAATCTATGTTCTCGCTTGGAGCTGTGAAGTTCACCTTGCCTTTCTTGTTGATTGTCATCGTGAAATCGACGGCCTGACCGTTTTTGTATGCAGTCATCCTCCATGTACCTACAAGAGCACCATCGTGGTCGGAATCATCGGTGTAGTCGATAAACTCGTTGTTGCTTCCATAACTTTTCATGTAGCTGCTTAAATTATGCGGGTCGCCGTTTGGAGCTGTGGCATCGATTCTTTTGGTATTTGACCATAACTCAGTTATCGTGAGCGACCTATATAGAATGTCGTTCCAGTCGAAGCCCCCGTATGTGCCCGATGTGAATGTGGTGACGAGCTTGCCGTCTACTACTGCCCATGTGCCGAAGAAGATAGAAGCGTCATAGGTGAGCGACCCCGACGTTATCTTACCGCTGCTCTTGCTCGACACCAGTCGGTTGCGGTAGAAGCGGTACTCGCTGCGCTCGTTGTTGTCGAGATACCACTTATATCCCGTAACGTAACTCTCCACACGTCGCTCACTGATGGTGCCGTCATCATCGTTATCACTACTACAGCTCGCTACACTCGCGCCCATGACAAGCAGCATGGCTGACATGAGCAAAAAACTGAAAATCTTTTTCATACTTTGATATTTTTAATACGTTAATACTTTCGTAGGTTTTATATTTTTAACAACAGGAAACACGAAAGACACAGAAATTTCATATCCGGTTACTTCGATTCAGCAGAATTTTTTTGTGTTTTTTGTGTTTTCTGTTGTTCTCCTCCCTTCCCTATGTCCGATGTTTCACGCACGTTTTTTATACCTTTATTAGTGGAAAGTTCGAGGTGTCGGACTGGATGCGGAATCAGTGAACAACCGGTAAAGACGCAGTGAAGACGCAGTGAAGATGTTTTAGACCGATTTTCGGTTGTTTTCGGTCATTTTCCGACCGAATGTTTCACGGATTTTCGACGCTCAATCCACCCCACGTTTTCCACCATAATAATATCTTAAACTCTTAAATCCATTCAACTATGGCAAGAGTAACCTTTTCAACGGACATTCAGTCCATTTCAGGTAAGTTATGCTCCAAAGAGGGCGTGATTTACAGTGTTAACCAACAGACGGGCAAGACCTATCGTTCCGACCGTCACAGTTTCTCTGACCCCAACACCGCGGGACAGCAGACCATCCGCGCCACCTTCAAAAAGAAGTCGCAGTTTGCCTCTTCATGGTGGAAGCAGAACCGCCCGTCCGCAACGTCAGCGAAGGGCACGGAGGCTTACCTCGCCGTGATGAAGGCGTACAAGGCGCAGCACA
>OBTM01000030.1_pt1 | contig 36094 bp, 35 predicted proteins | sample 1494911 | NCBI WGS metagenome assembly OBTM01 (sample SAMEA3360697, study PRJEB22359) | human gut metagenome | biome: ENVO:urban biome; feature: ENVO:human-associated habitat; material: ENVO:feces | place: Bangladesh | collected 2011 | reverse complement strand
TGAACGTGCTGTTGATTATTGCTAACATCGCTACTATAATCAAAGTACAAAACATATAATCCATACTCATATATGCTCGCTTATCCGTGCTGCGATAGGGCTGAATTGATTATGATTTTCTCTTGCTCTTTATGAAGTGCAGAATATCCCACTTCTTCCAATACCTAGTGTGCCCACGCTTCTTGCATTTGCCATTCGGGATGTCGCCTCTCGCTACCATCCTGTTCAATGTCGCATCAGAAACGTGAAGCTTTTCTTTAACTTCCTCGGTGCTCAACATAGGGTTAAGCATATCTGGGATAATGTCGCATAACCTATCCAAGTCCTCATCGCTCATTCCGCAAGCGGTGACCTTCTCTCCATTTCTCTGCTGCTCGTCTGCTTTAAAGCAAGCATCACTCAGCGACTTTAAAGCCGTGCCGAGTATCTTATAATTCAATATCTTTCCCATATTTATGCACAAATTTTACGTCCTAGTTTCGTTTCATTAACAAACATTTTAGCAAAGCTATACAAATAGAATATAGCTGTCACGACCATGACCGTAAAGCATGAATCCACCATATCATTAGTTGTGTACCAACTCCACTCTACAATATGAGCCGCATTGATGCCTAAGTAGTACATAAACGGAATGCGATACCACTGGCACAAGAAGAAAAATCTACTTGCCAGTATCGTCACCATCGGCAGGACGTAAACCATGAAATAAATAAAGATATAGCAAGGCATATTTTCATTATAGGGGATAAACATCTCACGGGGATGCTGAGAGAACTCCCATATGCCGTATGCGTGGAAGAACATAATAATGATAGGCACATACTTGCAGAACCAGCGGAAGAACTTCAATATTCTTCTGCTATACCGATTACCATGCTTCTTAAGCATATCCATCAATTCGGTAACGTCCACATTCTTTAATAGCCGTTGGACTTCGGCTTCGTCTTCTCTGTTCATAAGCGTTGATTTATAATTTATTGTCTTAGATGATGCAAAGTTACGCATTTATTCACAAAAATAATGTTTTTTCGGAAAATTTTGTGTTAAACTTCTTAAAAAGTAACAATTCGAAAGTACTTATAGCTTTTTTTTCGTATCTTTGCACCATCAACCAAAACCATTAGAATTATGAAGATACCATTCAGAGACAGAAGCCAAATGACGATGAAGGAGAAAATAGCCAATCCATTGTCTATTGAGGAAGCTTTAGAGCTTAGCGAGGAGATACGAAAAAGTATCATCCCTATAACTGATTATTGGGTAAACGATACAGATTGTTCTGGTTATAACAGACTTCCTTTTGCTGTTAGAATGCCAAAAGGTCTAGTGACGCAAGCAGAAGAGGAACGAAGAAGAGCAAGGCATGGCTATTTTCGTGATTTTTATTCACCATACCATGGCTTTGATATTTCATATCTTGCTAACAAGATAGCAGAGTACAACACACTTCCATGACGGACGAGCAAAGCCTATCTTTATAAAATCCATACAACAAAATATTGGCGGCTACCCACGTAGAGTAGCCGCCATATTTGTTAGTTCCATACCATACGGATATGCCAAGTCTTACCGTCGAAGATAATAAAGTTCCATTGCCCTCTTGTGCCGCAATAGAGTTCTCCTTGACACAGAATAGATGTAGGATATCCAACTTCTCCTCCAAAATTTATCCTACTGCTTGTGCCTGCAATAACGATGAACATCTGACCTGCCTTTATGCCTTCGTGAGGAAATCTTATCGTAATATCCTTGGTGTTCTCGCATACGATGATGCTATCGGTAGGGGTCAACGTATAGTCATTTTTAACATTATTGCCATTATTGCCTTTATTGACGTTGCCACAGAAAGCACCCATGAACGCACCATTCACAGCTCTAAAGTCACCCTTCCCAGCATAAACCGCATAGTTATTCTTGCCGCCTGTGGCAGACACCTTCATACCGATTGCACTATGACTAGAATTGCCAACTACGTTAACACCGATACCGCTAATATCAGCGTTGTTAACTCCTGAATTGTCTGCATCTACTTTGATTACGCCGTCATCCCAGCTAAAATCGTTACCAGTCTTCCTGCCATTATTGCCTATCCAGACAGAGCCGCCATTATCTTGCGAGCCAGAGCCTATATACAGACCATAATAATCAACGGTGAATGTTGACGATGCTATCGTGGGTGTGCTATCTGTATGTGCAGACATTCCGTAGAATTTAAAGTCTGTACCATCAGTATGTGATATAATTTGGAAAGAGCCAAAACTTCCACCTGTTGCCGTGATAGTTCCCTTGAATATACCATTGCCATCAGCGTCTGTGCTAAAGGTTTCGTCTCCGTTATTATTATAGAGTTTGAATTTGTTGGCAGTCATAGTAATACTACCATCGGTGATGTTGATTCCTGTTGCTTCCAGACCATTACTTGTAGCTGATACTTGGAGCTTGATTTTATTAACGCTTTGTTCTATTAAGGAAAATCTCTCACTGACTTTCTTGTTATTCTCATCGTAGTAGGTTTGAGATACCTTTAAAGCAATATTTTCCGCATTCTGAGAGATATTTGTCTCCATTTTAGATAATCGCCCATCAGTACTAACAAGCTCTCCGTATGTAGAAGATAGCTGCTCGGTATTCCACGCCAAATCTCCATACATCTTAACGAACGACACTTCAATGGCAATTATCTTTGTGTAGGTGATGCCATTGTAGGTAATCAACATCTTCACCGAGCAACTGCTTGCAGGGTAGTTCACCGTCTGTTTTTTATCGTTAACAGATGCGTTGAAAGTGTATTCTGGCATGGCAATACCAACAGAATAGACGGAAATATTATAGGTATATCCATCAGATGCTCCATCTGTTCTGATATTTTTGTTGTTACTACCTAGCTCAAAGTTCTCTACAGTTTGAAAGTTGATTGTGTAGTCATCAATATTAATGATGTTGTTGCCTTGCTTGACAATAAGAGTAATGTCCTTATGTGCAACATCATAGCTTTTGTTTTTTCTATCCCAACTAAATAGAATCTTATCCATAGATAACTCGATGTTCAGAGCATCCTCGCCATCCTCGCCTGGCTCACCTGGAGCACCTTGTATGTTTCCAACATTTACCCATTCCGTAGTGTTGGCTACCCATAAGTTGCCGTCTATGATATATGCGTCTCCTACATCAGCCTTTGCAGACTTTGTTCCTTCTGTCGTAATCTTATAGGTCATAGGATAACTATCATTTACACCATCGACAAGATAGATGGTGTTCCATAAAAATGGTGATGGCTTAACCCATGTCTTCATGTGCCCTGCCGCCGTGCCAAGCAGATTGAAGCTCGTTCCGTTCGTGCCGTTAGTTCCATCCTTTGGAAAGTAGCTTGCGCATTTCTTATTGAGATAATATGGTGAAGTATTACTATTATAGGTAACTCTGACGCAAGTCCACAAATACATACCTTTCTTAGGCGTATATGACGATTGCCATATATTGACACCAAGTGAAGAATCTATATCTGGCGATTTGGTGGCACTACTGCCAAGTGCGTACAATTCTTCTACCTTCGCAAAGTCATAGCACTCGCCAAGGCAGTATGCGCCTGTATAGTATGTTGCTCCTTTCGTCAGTGTAGTCTTAGTGCAAGTCCACACATACTTTCCTTCAGCAAGCGTAAGTCCGCCGAAGTTGGTAATCCAACCTGTAGCTGGTGCGGTAGTTCTACTTTCGCCAATAGCAAACACAACATCAGATGATTGAACGCTAACACCATCATCACCGAAATAGCCTGCACAAGTAGGGGTAGAATACACCCAATTCGTGTTTTCAGCCGAGCCGCTTTGAGCTTTGAATCGGTAACGGATGCAAGTCCAAAGATACTTGCCTTTTTCGGGCTTGAAGCTTGACTGAAACGTTACGTTCGTAGGTATCTTGTCACCACTATCAGAGAGGTAATACAATTCCTCAATATCTGTAAAGTCTCGTGTGCTGCCAATGCAATATTTACCAGTAATAACACCCTTGCCGTTAGAATTAGAGTAGACTATCTTAGTACCACTCCAAAGGTAGCCATCAACCAATGATAGTTCTTTGACCTTGGTTTTCCACACATCTGTATCAGCAGGAGGATTCGTTCTGCTCTTAGATTGAGCAAACACCACGTCGGCACTGGTGATGCCTACACCATCTTTGCCGTTCTCTGGTGCTCGCTGAATCCAAGCTGAGCCCCTCGCAACAAAATTATTATTTGTCATTTTCCCACCCTTTAAATTAGACAATCATTGATACAACCTCTTTGGCTACACTCTTAGCCTTCACTCTCCAAGCTTGCATTTCTGTAAACTCTGCTTCATGCTCCTTGCTTTCGCTTTCAAGGAGGTGGTTGTTGATGATAGCCTGCATCTTATCAGCAGGGTAGTGGTCGCATACGATAGCATTCACAATACCATCATAGGTGCGAGTACCAAATACATCAACATTCTCCATTGTACACATACCATCTGGCACAATCACTTCGCCATCCTTTGATGTCTCTGCTTTCTGCTTCTGAATATCAAAGAACACACGTACAATATCACCCTCCTCACGAACAATAATACCAGGAGATGGTACATTCTCCAAAACCTGATTAACCTTCATAAAATTACATTTTTAAAATTCAACAATAAATCTATTCTATATCATAAGTGTACCGACCAACAGCCTTGCGTGCGATGGAGGGGCAAGCCCTCCATGCTCGGGTATCGCTGACCTTTTAGAGGTCAGCTCCGTTTACGTATTGCGTTTTTCCGTAATAAGCGAGACGAGCCCCGAAGACCGCATGCGCATTCGAAAAAGCGCTGTCCGAAATGACGGCAGCGAGACCGCTATGCGAACCGATATAAGCGCTCCCACCGAACAAACAGAGCTGTCCTGTAGCCGAATTACGGAAGAAGTAATCACACCAATAGTTGTTTGAACCACCACCAGTTGTGCTCTGAGCAATAAGGTCGAAGTACTCACCAAGAGCCATCTTGCTCACATATCCTTCTCCGTCCATACGTTCCAACTTGCGGTAGTCACCAGCAGGTTTAGTCGTAAGCTCTGCGTCTGTAGGCATTCGGTTGCCGTCATAGATAAATACTTCCTTACCTGTCTGTCCTGTGTTCTCACTCTTACCGAAGTAAATGCCTTGCGTCATCTCCAACTGCCAGTTCCAAGCATCCTCAATACCGAACAATGATACTCGGCTGCTGTTTACGCTTGCTGGTTTGCTAGCAGTAGCATCAGCGAGAGCAGCAATAGCGATGTTTCCGCAAGAGTCACCGAGTGTCTTTGTAGCACCAGTTGTCAGCTTAGATGCAGCACCCCAGAAATCACCATTTGTAGAACCACCAACACCATAGCCAATCTTAGTTTGGCAGTTTGGATTACCATACTCGAAGAGCTGAATCATCATCATGAATCTGCGAAGGTCATAGCTTACAAGACCGTAGTCATTACCATTCGCTCTAGCCTTTGCCCAGAACTGAGAGATTGTGAGTCCACCCTTTGGTACACGACCGCTACGAGACACCAATTTGTCAGCGATTACATCTGCCTTATAAGCACCCAAGCAAGGAGACTCAATATAATGTCCGCCGATAGGGAGTGATGATGCCCAAAGATACGGAATACCTGTAACCGCATCAGTCTTTACGAGATAGTACAGACGAGGAGCGTGGAACATGATATTACCCTTTGTTTCATCAACAGTTGTACCATCAGCAAAATAGTTGCTATTTGTCTTAGACAACTTAGCCAATCGACCGTCCTGTGTAAGGAGATAGCGACCCATAGTCTCCTTATACTGCTCCCACATGTCCAAGTTGCCGACACGACCCCATTCTGGGCTTGTCTTAGATGATGGAGACTGATAGATAGGAATACCCCAAGCATATTGTGAGAGGTTAAGCGAACCAGTCTGTATTGAGTTCATGAAGTCCTTGACTGAGATTCTCTTGATAGAACCACCAATCTCAACCATAACATAATTAGATGCGAGTATTGAGTTCACCGCATCAGCCTTTGCTAAATCTTTTGCTGCCATAATTATAATCTTTTATCTATTTACAAATTAATTAAACATATAAGTTTCGCCATCGGAATTTGTATATACGTTTCCATCCTTATCCGTGGCATCTTGCAATGCACCCTTGAATGACACATCATACATGACATGAATACCATCATTAATTGTTTCGCCCACTCCTGTTTCCTCGATGTTGTACAGAACAGTACTTCCTACATTCCAATGCTTCTCTGTAGTGGCATTGTTCTTAACATCTGTCGCTAATGTAAACCATCGAATATCAAGAACAGACTCAGGGCATTCAAGCTCGTTCTTATCAATGAGAATGAGAGCTTTATGAGATTTCGTTTTCTCATCGTGATATATTGCCGTCAGATTAAGGACTTCCGCAACATACTCTTGATAAGTTCGTTTGAATGAAATCTGTTTCTGAGCCACAACATTGTTCTTCACAAGCACTCTTATCACGTAATCAGCAGCATTAATTGCTCTTAGGTCAAACTTAACCTCGCTTGTCGTTACTTCGATAACCTCAGAGAATCCGCTAGATACATCAATAAGCGAAGTGGCACTTGCTACCTTGAATACCTTGATGGTAAATCCTGTCGTTACCTCTTTTGTGCCCTTGAACACATGAAGAGGAATGGAACGTTCATACTGATTACCATCATAGCAGGCATTTCGTTCATCATTGCTGAATGCTATCAACTCATGTGCTACCTTGTAGTCGTACAGAGCAAGCTTGTCAAGGAATGGGTTATACGAAATCTTTTCATCATTACCAAACGACAGACCATAAGTGTCTTCCGTCTTGTTGTATGTACTCAGCACCAATTCCTCGGTATTGACCTTCAATCTTGCTTGCAGACGATGGTCTGGAATGACTGCCGAGAAAGTCAATGAGCATTTTTCCTCACGTGTAAGGTTGCGCTTGACTTTCAAAGCACCTCTCATGCTTCCGTCTTGCAGAATCTCATACTTGCCTCTCCATGACGCAATGGTGGTAATATCAACACCATTAACCTTCCACACCATTTCGTCAAGAATGCTGTTGCATTGCTTGTTTGTCCATGAGTTATCTGATGCCCAACCCGTGATGTCGGGATAAATCACCGTAGGTGTAATCTCTCGGTTTGGCTCATACTCACCTGTATCGGTATTATAGACCTGAGTAGCAGGGCTATTATCAGTAATACAAGTAAGTTTTTGGCTCACATCAAGTGGCTCATAGATTCTTGGTATAAAATTATCTTTACTTCTCATGACTTATCTAATTAATGTTAGTATCATCACCAGTCTCAGAAGCGGTTGCTGGCTTCTCTGTACAAGTAACAGTTCCTTCGATATACCCATCTTTTTTATCCTCGAAATACGAAGATTCTATCACTGCTTTCTCTGTATCAAAGGTGTGTAACTGCTTCGTGTAATCGTGATTGTAAAGGATGTGACTCCATGTACATTGGTAATTCGCAAGATTGAGGGCTGCCGCCGTCCTGTTATTGATGATAGATGGAGTAGCCGTAACATTTCCTGTTCTGCCGAGAGAACCAGAAATAGAATATACAATCTTATAGATGTCACCCGTATCAGAGATGGATATTGCTGCCGTAGAACAAGAGCTAGAAGCAACAACACCATTTGTTACCTGATAGAACTCTGCTAAGAACAACTCCTCGCTATCAATATCAGCACGTGTTACAGCCAATGTCTTGCCATCCTTACCAGTCATATACACACCATTCTTGTACCACTTACAAGTATAACCATCAATCCATGAAGAACCATTTGATAACTGCGTGGTAAGCGTTGTTTTTGTAACGCTCTCGCTGAGCTGACCTGGATTTGCACGAATGAATCCTTGGAATGCAGATGCCGAAGAACGCTGAATAAGAATATCAATAGCCTTCTTCTGAGGATAGTTAACTCCATCAAGGTCTGCTACACCCTCGTATCTCAATGTATCATTCGATAAGTTGTTTACACTAGCCAAGTTCTTCACAATCTTAATTGTTCCGTCAGTGACATTATACTTGAATCGTCCAAGTGTCTGCTCTGTAGCCCAACCATTATTAGCAGCTCCGAAGATGATAAGAGAGCCATTATAATACCACTTATGCTCTGTAAGATTCAGCTCTCCATTCATTGCGCTGGAGCAAACTGGCTTGACAGTTGGCTGACTACTTTCGTTTGTCTCCCAATTAGGGAACACATTGTTAGGGTTGTCTGGGTCAATAGACTGATACAGAGGGTTGTCACCTAACTCCAAGTAAAAATAAAGAGTATCACCATTGATGATACGTGAGATTACATTCGAACCTCTTGCTATAAAACCACCCATATTGTGTTATTTATAAATTGTTAATAAAATCCTTTACCTCATCTTCGGTCATGATATTACCTTTGATGTTTGCCGCTTTCTCTTCCAAACTATTGCCTTCAATGGCTGTGCAGAAAGTTACTTCTTTCTCGTTCAGAATTATTAGTGCCCCTAACACTCTGTGCGTGATGGGGTCGAATCCATAGTTGCTTGCTATAGCTTTATCACAAATGATATATTTCATAATCTTGTCATTTAAATTATTATTACTATGTGAAAGTAAGATTCTCTTGTGCGAGCTGCTTCTTATCATCACCTATAGCTGTCACAGTGAAGATTACCTTTCTTCCTTTGCCGAAATCATCAACAGAAACATCTTGCGAGCATATAAGTGAAATCGTACCATTAAAGTTCTTTACCTTATCTCTCAACTCCCAAGCGGAATCACTAACGGAATCATCGCTTTTACGCTCGATTTTCCATTTCTTTACGCATGATGTCAAGTCTTCGATACCACGATATACCTTGCATCTGATTTCGCCCTCTCTGCCGTAGGCAAATCCTTGCTGAAAGTCATGCTCGAAATAAATCTCTACAGGAATTATCTCTGTCATAGCTTTCCAATAGCTAGAATCAGCAGTAGGTTCTTCCGTTGTGGTCTGACCGTCTGAAACGATACATAGCCACATCGTGCCATGCCAACTTACTTGGTCGTAGTAGTCGTATTCCGTACCTTCCTTCCAATCGCCACGATAGATAGGTGTCCAAATCTTCTCTCCGTCAACGGTGGTCATGTGATAGTACTTAGACACGATATTGATGCCGTTGATGCCTACATCGAAAATGGATTTCTTTTCTAGGGAGTATGAATTGACACCACGGTACATGGTGAATGTAGGTGCGGAATCCCCTTCGGTCTCCATCATCAAGAGGTGCTGGCGGCTCGTATCTCTTCTGTTACCCATGAGGACGATGGTATCACCTGCGGCAGGGTTGTCCGAGCCTTCCATGCAGTTGTCTTTGGCTATCTGAATCCATGCGAACTTTTTCCCGTCGTAAAGCTCGTGACCTTCTGAATCGGTGATTACCTCATTCTCTGTTGACACCTTAGTGACAAGTCTCCAGTAGTCTTTATTGCTAACGTTCTCATAGACACCAGCCTTGATATTAAACGTCTTGCACCTAACTTGGTCGTCCACCTTGAATGAATTGATTGTTGCGGTCGTTCCATCATCGGCTAAGAGATAGCATTTCCAGCCAATCAGCTCATTCGTTGTCTCGCTGTATACTTCCTTGATGTAGCTTATCTTGCCAGCAGCAGGGGAGAGGACGATGTTACCTCCAACGTAGCTGAGTTCACGTATCAAGAGGGTGTTGAAAATTGCCTTACCCCATACTATCAAATCCGTAAGCAACATTTGGAACTTACCATCGCTTCGTTGCTTAATAGCAAATCCACTCTGCTCTGCCTCGTTAAAATCGAGTGATTTCAAGAGATTCACCAACACATTAGATAGGATAGCATTACCACTTCCGTCTATGCTGAACTCATTTGAGTGACCGAGGAAGAATCCTTGAATTAGTCTCTGAACCTTTTCCCAGATAACAGTTCCTTTTGCGATATCATCGGTTATCTTTGAGACAAAGTGCTTACTTCCCTCTGTCGCAACCTGATTCTTGACCTGTGTAGTTGTCAAGCCTGCACCAGTTCCTCCGTTTCCATTTTGGAGCGAGGAAATCTGTTGCTGAATCTTCTTGATAGTTCCAACTTCCTTATCCTCGCGAAGAGTTATATCGTAGGTCGGAATCTTACCATCATCTTCCTTGATTATAAGCTGATCGATGGAAATGGTTCCCCCGATTCTAAGGTCAGTATCCTCAAACTCCATCAGATCGCCAGCTTTGAGCGTATCATGAAGGCTCTTAATGACTCCAGTATCGTCTGCCTGCGCTTGGTCATGCTGCCTTGCCATGAAAATTTCATCAACCTTAGGCTGATAGACGTACCTTGTATAGTCATTCTTGTCAATGAGCGCTATGGCATACTTAAGGAGCTTCAGAGACGCAGCATTGACATACGAATCAGGAAGGGTGATGCCGGTAAGAACGAAATGGTCGCCTTTCTTGATAGGGTAGTCCCTATATGGGAACCACAGCTCAAGAGCATCATCCTTGACTCTCTCGATAGTAAGCCTCCACCTTCCGTCAACCTTAGTCGATGATGCCACCTTGAATGTCCGACCACCACACATGCCATCTTTCATGGAGATTGAGAAATCGTCGTCCGCTAAATCTTTTATATCGAAATCAACAGCTTTGCTGAGATAAATATCAACATTATTCGGACCAGGGTCGCCATCATATCGGCCATCATCATCAGGAGCAACACCCTCGTCAATCTCATCCACACGCACTCCACCGATTTCCATTTCCTCGATAGTAGGGTAGATTTCAATAACTCCATTCGTCTTATCGTCTGTGTCAAAGAACTGTGATGCCGAACGGAGTCCAATCTCCTCTATATTGAGAGAATCGATGTATGGCCTATGTGGATCAGTTGAGAATTTGTGTTGCTTCCCGGTAGGGTTCACATACTTCTTCTCTTTATCTGTGAGCGAATCGTAGAAGTCGCTCAATGATACATGAGGGAATCCAGGCAACATAAGTCTATTGATGGACATATTGTTCGGGAGATTCTCTGCATACTCCTTCATGGATGACGGAATGACCTTCTTATTAAGACCTGACGTGATGTACATCTTCGTGTTTCCGGCCTTGACCTGCGCAATAAATGCATCAAGTTTTTCCTTTGATTCCTCATCTCCGGTATCGATCTGAGCTCCTTTTAATTCACTGTAGAATCTGCATTTGCCGGAGTTATACACCTGCGTCACATAGCCGGTGATGACAGTCTGGAAATCAAACGTTACCTGAAGAACCCAACCGAGAGACTGTTCCTGAGATTCGCCGGAAACTACATATTTTCTCTTATTCTTGAAATATGTCTCGATATAGTCGACATCCAGTTCAAGCTCGACATTCGTGCTCGCTCCGACGACTTTCGTGATGTTCGCCACGTACTTGACACCTAGATCAGCGTAGTAGTGAGAAGGAAGATTCTTCTCGGAACCATAAGCTCTGAGCCTTGTTATGATGTTCTGTTCCGAGTCGGCATTCTGCACAATCTCATACAATCCTTCACCGAGACCGTACTTGAACATGTGCTCAGCCTTCACACCCGCAGTACCGACATAGATGTTTCTTCCTCTGACTATGAAGTTCACATTCCACTTCTCGTTAACGAGCGCAAGGGCCTGCCAGCAGGTCTGTGAATCCACTGTGATAGACATCGATTCGATGACGTTATCTTTTGTTCCTTCGCCGTACATTGACAGCCAGTCGCTCGCAAGGCATCCACGCTGCACGGAACGCTCCATGTTCCTGGAGTAAATCTTCCAAAGACCCTTACCAATCTGCTCGTCGAGGTTCGCCTGAATTCTGTCGAGTAAATCATCCAAGGTCTGTACGTAGAACGGAAATTTCGGCAGGGCAGTGTAGTGGAGTTCGTTGTCGTTCAATACCACATCGAGGAACTCAGCCCTAGAAAGCTCATCCTGCAATGCATTGAACTTTACGCTGTCATACACGAAGCCCTCTCCGTATGTGTCTGGTCTGGCCTGCTTGTCCTTACCCGGCTCGTAGTTGAGCTCGAATCGCTCGCCACGATAGACAATATAGTCGCCTATCTGAAAGTTGATAGGCACTTCATGCTTGAAATTGATAGTCACGAAGCACTCGCCCATCCAAGAATCGGAGTATTCCAATCCATGAACGGTTATCTGCTCTCGGTTAACGTCTGTCAGCTTTGAGCCGTCTTTATGATAAATATTCCAAGTGCTCATATGTTGCTATCCTAAATTTGAAATCCTGTCCTGTGCGTCCATAATTGGCTTGATGTCAGTAACAGGGTCATTAATCTTGAAAGTAATAGAGAGGACAAGCAAGTCCTCGTTGCCCGGATATCTGTATAGGTCCGGATCAATGCTCTTCAGTCTCACATGCTGCCTTCCGACCCTGTTGAAGTCGCAGTACATCTTCATCATGCCAGACTTACGGAGATAGTCGATGAAAGCCTTACACTTCTCGTTTGCGCCGAAGGCATCACCCTTAAACAGGAACTTGACCTTGTTCTCGTATGCCGCCATATAGAGGCCATCCTTGCCGATATACTCGTCATCACCATGCTCATCGTGCCATTCCCTTTTTATAGGTTCCTTGACGGCATCGCATGGTTTGAACGGATTCTCGCTAACATACATACCGAAGTCGGCGATGGAGTCCTTCACCTCGTTCCCATCGCCTTCCTTCTGCATGTATATCCTGAAATATCCTTTCATACCTTAATTCAACTTTTTATAATTGCAAATATACGAAAAATAGAATAAATATACAAGAAATATTCAATTAAAAATGCATAAATATACAAAAAGGGGCACGGATATAGATCCGCGCCCCCGATTATTACTTCATCTTCAATGATTTTGTTCCGTTAAGAACTCTATTGAAGTTGTCGTTATACTCAACGAATATTCTTTCAATCCTCTCGGCCGCATCCGCATTGCGTAACGTATTTCGAGCAATCGCATTAAGCTGCGTCAGCTGAGATTTGGCAATCTCACTCATCTCTGGATAGTACTTAGCCTGCTCTGCGCGCATAACTGAACAATCCAACCTGATTGCGTTAACATAACTTAACAATATATCGGCAGTTTCCTCTGTTATTCCCTTCACAGAGTTCCTTGATGACGAACTGCTGTTGTCGGACCAACCATAGGTCTTCTTTAAGAAGTCTCGTGTCGCCTCTATCTGCTTAGAAAGGTCTTCTGTAGAGTTTTTGACATCAGCGTATTCTGCACCAGTGTACTCAGAGATTACATTTCCATTCGAATCCTTTATATTCTCTGTGCCGCCATTCGGATCTCCATACTTCTTGGTCTTCTCAAGGAGAGCGTTTATCTTGTCCTTATAAAGATTCTCAATCATGGAGTTCAAGATGGTCTTCTTCAGGTTGTCCTCGAAGTGCTCAACGAGATTATCTGACGAATTCGCCATCGTTGCCATTGCGTCACCCCAGGAAGACACCAAGTCCGAGAACTTATTGCCGGTAAGCTTCTCTGTAATAGCCTCAACCATATCGTCAGCCTTCTCTCCATATTGAATGAGCTTTTCCAGGTAATCCCTAAAGTCAGAGTCCATGTTAGCCCAAAGACCGGTGTAGTTCTTCTTGATTTCGGAAAGAGTATCGGCATTCATGTTGAGCATATCTTCCATGCCGTTGAACTGAACGCCATACTTCGAAGATATATCTCCTGCAACATCACGCCAATTCTGTCCGTTGTACTTGTACGAACCCTTCCACATTCGATACCAGATGGAGTGGGAGCCTGCCGAAGAACCTGAATTGAGTCTATCCTTTGCGATAATCTTGGTCTGCTCTATCTCGGCCTTAAGCATTTCCTGAGCCTCCTTGGATGCCTTTATAGCCTCAGTACCCCAATGGATATTCATATACTCAGTCTTCTTCGAGATGAGTGAATCCCAAATGGAGGTAAGGTTGTCGTACTCAGCCTTCGCCTTTTCGTAGCTACTGTAGTCTGCGCCAAATGCCTTGATGAGCGAACTTCCAACACTCAGGGCTGCTGCCGCTGCCGCTCCGTAAGGACCTGCCGACCCGAGGCCGAGAGCACTTAAACCACCCGAAACGTTAGCAGCTGCACTGAATGCGTTTGAAGCACCGCCTGCAATCTGACCGAGGATAGAATTCTGCTCGCCGAGAGCCTCAAACAGGTTAATGACTGGATCCATGATGTTTGATAAAGCCTGCATCTTTCCCGATAGAGAAGTAATAGCCTTTGAGGAATCATTGTATGCTCCCTTCTTGCTATTCTCTAAGTCTGCATTGCTATACCATTTACCCGCTATCAGTCCGGTCCTCTTTGCCTGGGCATCTGAGATGTTAATTCCTGAAGCACCAATCTTCCTGTTACTTTTAAGAATATCTCCGATTGCATTTCCCCTACGTACACCTCCAAATACAGATGGTAGTGGATTTCTGTCAATCTTTTCATTTCTCAGCTTATCCAAGGCATCACGCAACTGCTTAACAACTTCGATAGAAAGACCTGTAGTCCTAGAGAACTCATCGATATTGTTAATCATTGTATTGATGGTACCGGAAGATACCCTGTCAAGGTCATCGAAGATGGCAACCCAGTCCGACTCCTGCTTGAACTGCTCGAACTGAAGCTTCGCAACGTTCTCGTTGTGAGCCTTCGTTGCGCCCTCACTGGCCCTCTCCCTCATCTGTGGGTCTTCGATACCTTTGATGAGTTCAAGCTGTCTCTCGTATTTGCGGTTCTCATCCTCAATCTGCTGGGCGATGGTTGCATTATTCTCAATCAGGTTAGCCATCAGGTCGATGGTCTCCTTCTTGATCTTATTGTTCTCATCTTCCAGCTTCTTGCGGATATCGTAAACACGAGTCTCCTCGCCATACTTATCCTTGACATTTTCAAGACTCATTCCCTTAACCTCGTCCGTAGTCAAGTTAAGGCCGGACTGAACGTTGTCGTGCTTTACCGCAATGTCAAGCTGTTCCTCCAGGAACTTTTTGTAAGTGTCAAACTGAACAATTCCACCGAAAGCTATATTCTGAGCACCTTTCTTGTTTCCGGTCAGCTCGTAAATTTTCTTATACGTCTCGTACTGTTCGGAGATAGTATCAAGCTGCTTGTTAAGCACATTCAGCTCGTCTCTTCGCTGGTCTTCGAGAAGTTTTCGGTTTTCAGTTTGAATGCCAGCCTTCTCGTTTGCAGCATAGTCCAATCTGTCCTTCGTTGACGTAGGGAGAGTCTTCAAGAGCTCCTTGATGGAAGTCTCGTAGTTGGTGTAGTCAGAGATAGGGAACCTCTTCTTGTCACCAAAGATAGCCTCAAACTCTCCGTCATTAGCAAGCTGACCAAGAGCACCTTCTCCATAAAGTTCCTTAAACTTCTTGATTTCAGCATACATCTTCTTGTATAAGTCGATGCGTTCACGGAGATTCTTCAACTGTTTATCTTCTTCGCGACCATTCTTGTTTTTGTCTTTTCCAAAGTTACCTGTAACCTTGTTCTTTCCAAGATCGTCAGAGATGTAACCTGCGTTAGCGATAGCTTTCCATAAGTCATACTTATGTTTAGCATTCTTGTACTCAGAAGAATTCTTGCTTACTTTTCCATTGACGATCGTGTCAAGTTCATTTCTTGCAGCTTTGAGCTCCTTACGAATATTCTCACCTGTAGTCTCGAACGACTGGTCTTGTACTTGTCTTAACGCATTATCAACCTCTCTCGTCCAAAACTTACCTTTCTTTTTGTTTCCAGTGAAAGTTCCGTTCTTGTGAAGTCTTTGCCTTATAATCTCAGAGAAAGGAGTGTTCACGCCAGAGTTATACGAAGGCTTTCCCTGCTTTCCGTTACCACTGTCGCCTGGCCAAAAGTCCATATCCATGAGCTTGCTGATAGCCGAATGGAAATAATACAAGATAGTTTTGCTTGTAATATTTGCTTTCTGAGCCATCTTGTCCATCATGCTGGCGAAAATCTCAGGGTTTCGTTTTGCCCACGTGCGGAATTGATCTTGAGACAATCCGAGCTGTTTTCTGACGGACTCAAGTCCTCTAGGCACGTCGTCATACATTATTTCAGAAACATCATCACTAGACTCCTTCGCTCTTTCCGCAAGTTCCTTTAACCAGTTTTCAGTCTCCTTGCTGCCATTTGCAAACTTGTCGACAAATTTTTCCCAATCATCTCCACCGATAGCCGCAAGCATCCTAATCTGCTCAGTAAGGGGCAGACCCTTGATTTGATTTGCTAGCTCTTCGTTATTTTCCATCAAAGACCGGATAAAATCCTCCATTTTTGCCTTTGTACTAGAGTCGAGCTCGTCGAACATCACCTGGAACTTAGACAGAGATTCTTGTGCTTGCTCCACATTCTTTGCAATATCATCGTTCGTGAGTCCATTCAACCACTGTAACCATTGTGGAGTATCAGCTCCGATCATATCGAATAGGTTGTCGCTAACAAGACCTGTTGCTGAAGTTGCGTTATTCGTTATAACTCCATATTTATCAGCTAAGCCATCATTCGCTTTTTTCGCATCCTCAATTTTTTCTTTGAGTATGTCGTATTGTTTTGACAGGCTTCCTGCGCTTTCAACCTGCTGCTTGATAGAATCCGTGTAGTCATCTGAACTTTTCAGAATCTCCTTCATCGAGTCAACTTGCGAAGAAAGGTTGGACGCATCTTTTGGACCTAATCCAGACAGAAAATCTCCGTAACTTTTGGATTTCTGCTTAGCTCCATCAATCAACGTCTTTTCTTCTTCCTTTACTCGACTTGACCATTGATTGTACCCCATCAACAATGAAGTGATAGTCGTAATGCCGATCCCCCACCAGCCACCGATGGCGTTGACAAATCCTCCAATCTTTGAAGTTGTCATGCTCCATACGGCAGACATTCTGCCTCCATTCAAGATGATTTGCTCTTGTTTGGCGGTTATTTGTCCCATCAATGCGAGCTGACTAATTATCTCCTTAGAAACCAAGCCTTCCTTGACTGCTCGTTGCATCTGCAATACGGACATTCTTCCTTCGAGTGCAGCCCTATTGTAGCTCGCGACAAGCGATTGCTTTTCCGACAGAATAGCAGCTTTCTTGAATACATTCTGCTGGGCAATCTTCTGCGTAATCTCTCCTTCCACAACAAGTTGCTGCTGTTCGATAGCATAAGACTTTAACTGGGCATTCATCTGCTGAGTATAACTCTTAGCAAGTGATCCAATACCCATCTTAGAATAAGCCATACCGCCGAGCTTCCTTGCAGCAAACACCGCTCCGAATGAAAGAAGGGCAGGAGACAGCTTGTCCAAAGCTAACACAAGGTCGGTTACTCTATTTATGATGAACGAGAAAGTACCTCCGACGATATTCTTGCCTTCTGCGAACTTTCCTAGCATAATATCCCAGGCATCAATGAGCTTGTTCCAGCGACCAAGTAATGTCTCTGATAAGACGAACTGCATATTGTAGAACTGACCGCCTTCATCCGTCATCTTCCAAAGCACTTTCTGGACATCCTCAAAGCTTACTTGTCTAGCAGTAATCATCTTCTTGACATCTGCCTGGGTATAATTGTTCCTTCCGTTCTTTCCTTCTGAATTGTAAAGCTCCGTAATTCTCTGCAAAAGAGGAAGACCAGCGTAAGCAAACTGGCGCAACTCCTTACCGTCAAGCCAAGAACGGGCCTTAACCTGACCATAAGCCAAGCCAAGTCGTTCGAAAGACACGCCAAGACCAGAAGCTATATCCGCAAGTCGCTTTGTTGTATCATACAAGTCATTCGCCTCAACTCCGAATGCGGCCAACTGCTTGACATCTCGGTTCAGCTCTCCAAATTTAAATGGAGACTGCAATGCAAGCTGCTGTGTCTGAGCGAATAATTCGTCAGCCTTCTGCACATCTCCAAGGATAGAACGCAACGCTACATGCTGCTGAACAATCTCGCCGCCAGTCTGAACGATTGAATTAAAGAACTGCTGCGCGCCAAAGACAATACCTCCCTGCAAGAAGAGAGACTTGATGTCTCCGACTATTGATTGCATCTTCTTTGCCTCTGCGTTTGCTCCAGCGAATGCGGCTGCAAGGTCGTTTCGTGCCTTCGCGGCCGACTTGGCAATCTCCTGCTGACGCTTCTGTTCGAGCTCAATACCCTTCTGTACCTCCCTGTTGGACTTTTCGTACTCAGCGGCAACACGATTAGCAAGCTGCACTTCTCTTCCGTTCCCTATCTGACCAATAGAACCGAGAGCCTCCTTATCCTTGCCCTTAAGACGCTTCCTTGCGGTTTCGAGCAGGTTGATAGAATCTATAACCTTATAAATCTGCTGGTTTATCTCGTCCGTATTGATGCCGAGCATCTTTGCTGTAAACCTTGCAGACTTCAATCTGTTGAGGGCATCAGACAGAGAATTGATTCGCTGGGTAGAAATATCAATTTCTCTTTGTCGCTGCTTCTCGGCAGCGGCATCTTCCCGTTTTGCCTTGGCTGCGTCTCTTGTAGCCTGAGCCTCCTGCTTTGCTGAAGACTTTTCGAGATTAGAGTAATATTCAGACATCCTTTTCTGAATGTCGTCCTGTCTCTGCTTCCGAGGAGTCTGGCCTATAAGGTCCTTGACATTTGCCTGGCTGACACGGAGAGTATCGTAAACGTTCTGAAGAGCTGTTATTGTACCCATCAGTTTCTCCGCTTCAGCGTTGGCCTCCTTCAAGCCCTGCTGTCCGAAGGAAATACCCTCCTTCGTACCGGTTCCGATAGCGTGCTGGTACAGGGTAATGTCATCTCTGACCTTCCCTAATCTTGTAAGCAAGGTATCTATCTCTGCCTTGATGTTCTTCAGGCCCTGATCGTTCTTGAAGAATGGAGATATACCTGCCTTCTCTGCAATCTCACGTCTCTTCTCCACAAGCGCCATGTAACGCTTGATGTAGTCAGACATATTCTTCAATTCTTCATCCTGAGCTTTCTTTGCTGCGTCCTTCTGACGTTTTTGGCGGTCATACTCCTTGGCTTCAGCCTTTTCCTTTTGGTTCTGCAAGCTCTGCTGAATCTCTGCATTCTTTTGAAGAGCGAGTCCCTCCTTGTTGATCTGGTCGAGACGCTGGCTTCCCTGCTTAATAGCATCCTTTACAACCTTAGCATAAGTCTTTGCTTCATCGATAGCACCCTGGTAAGCATAGCTATTTATGATGTCGGAGGCTTTAAGGTTTGTTTCAGGATGAATACCTCCATTGTTTGCTATCTGGCTAAGGGTCGCACGGTACTTTTCGAGTTTTGCCAGATGGTTCTCTATGACATCGGTAGAGCCAATGCCAGTATGCTTTGATGCCTCATTGAGTTTTCTGTTTACTTCATCAATAATTGAGGATAGTTTCCCGAGCTCTCTTTTAGCATTGTTTGCTTCTGTTGAAATCCTGTTAGGGAATATATCTATGTTAGCACCAGTCTTTTTAACCTCGTCAAGCAGTTTTATAACGCCGATAATCTCGTTAGAAACCTTATCAAGCTGTCTTAACTTGCTTGGGGATATGAAATCCTGGCTGCTAAATATTGCGATATTTCTTTGAATATCGCTCCACAGGTTTTTAAGCTTTTCGATGCTTTTCAGGTCTCCTTTGCCGAGACCGTTTGCGGCTTCCTTAATCGCATCCAATGCTTCAGTAGCCTTCTTACCGGTAACATCTATACCATTCAGAGATTTGATAATCTTCCTTGTTTCTTCCTCAACTCTCGACTTAAGAGTGAGTGACATTTGTAAATCACCTAAATTTCCACCTGCCATATCCTGAATATTTTAAAATTAGAGTTTATTGTTTAAGTAATCAGCAAGACTTATCTTCTTGCCAACGAGGCTTCCTTCTTTCTTCTTTTTCTCCATCCATCTGTCGTAGAGGTCATCCATCTCCTTCTTGGTATGCTTCTTCGGACCGCCTTCCTTCTTGGTCTTTGGATAGACGACAAGAGGCTGGTCTGCAACCATGAGGTCAATCTGCGCCGATGAATAGCCCCACCAGTAGTCGTAGGCTGCGATGAAGTACTTACGCTGAAAGAGGAAACCGAACTTCTCAGCTAGTGAGAAGGCTGCTCCCCAGCTGGTTCTGCTTGGATAGCTTTTACTTCGCTCCTCGTCATCGTCATCATCACGTCCGTCATCCCGGTCGCTAATATGGTAGCCAGTGAGAATGCGTTCGATGGAATTTTTTTTTTAGAAACATCGAGGACCCTCAGAATCTCGGCCACATCCACATCCTTGATGTAGTAGAGCCAACGCCAGTAGATCCAATACAGGAATCGAATCTTCCAGATGTTATTAAGGAGGATGCAGACGCAAATCTTGACGTTGCGCTTCCATTCGTTCTTCTCCTTAGCCCTGATATGAGAACACCTGCTCATGGTTCCCTTGCGAAGCCAGCCGAGCTTGTGCTTCTTTCCACGGAACACGAACTCGGTAGGCTCGTCGTGCAGTACGCTGTCGAGCAACTTCTGCAAGTCCACCGAAGGCTGCTCAATTTTCTTTTCTTCTGCCATGATTGTATGCTATTAAAAATGAGATAGGGCGGCACGGCTGTTGACTAGCCTGCCGCCCTACGGTTTGTTATCCTGAATCTAATTACCTAAAGAAGCCTTATTCAACAGTTTCCCAGTTGTCGTCCTTAACCCACTCGGTGTCGGTTACTCGGGTATCCATATACCTCTCCTTTACGTCAGCAGAGCCGGTATTGTAGGTAATAACGAGTCCCTGTCTGCGGTTTGCCGCAGGAACGGTCTTACGGGTTGTTGCCACATCAGTCTTGTAGGTGAGGTTCATAACACCGTCACCCTTGGTCAGCCAAGCTACACTCTTCGTACCTGCACCCTCAACTGAGCCGGAGAACTTGAACGCAACTGGCTTAGAACCAGAGTCGTCCCACTGCATTGTCGCATACATCGAGAGGTTAGTCAGAACCATGAGATTCTTCTTCTCCTCGTCAACAATAACGATAGTACCACGCATCTTGTAGAGCTTTGGCTCTACGGCAACACCGGTATACTGAACATCAAGAGTATTGTCACCGGTTCCGGCAAGAGTCGCACTGATATCGTTTACAGCGTCTTCGCCGAACATAGCCTTGAGAAGCTCCTTCGCCTTAGAAGGAACGACGAACTCTACGTTGAAGTCACCAAGTTCAGCAGTGGTAGCCCAGTCGCCAGAAAGGCCGATAACCTTGTAATGGTTGATTGTAGGGTCGTCCATTGTAGCCTTCAGAGAGTCAACCTCAACAGGAAGTTCCATATCAACAGTAAGCTTAATGTCACTCTTGGAGAGATCAACCAATGCTGCGGAGTAGAGCAGCGACTTAGGGCCGCAGAACACTTCCTTCATTTTTTCAATAGTCACCATAATCTAAAATATTTTAAATTGTTATACCTGAATCTTATTTCGTACGTAACCTTCCCTGTATGATCGTCACGGAAAAACCAGCTCCGTCGTCGGACTGAATAGCGATGTTCGGCCTGGTAACGATGATGTTGTCTGTAGAAATCGGGAATCTTTCGAGGACAGCCTTGACTTTCTTATCCATTTCCGAAGGACTGAAACCATTCGGATTCGCCGAGGAGGCCTTATCTCTTACATACACCTCTATCTGGATAGTGGTAGTATAGTCGTTGTATGAGCCATCGTAGTTCATCTCGTTGTTCCTGATTGTGTACGGAGCACTTACGACGATGTAGCTACCTATTTTGGTATCTACAGCCTTAGGACGATTCCTGGGGTACACCTTGTCGCATATACCCTTTACGGCGTTTCCTAAGTCGAAATATATCTGCTTGATATCTACCATAGCTTACAGTTTGTTAAAGGTTGAACTATTGGCGTACACTACGCAGGCATCGAACATGTCAGGAAGAGATTCGTATGTATTGTAAACAGTCTCAAAGATTCTGTTTTCCTTATCGAATACTGCATATTCAACAGGACATATCGCAACGAGTGCCCAGTCTTTCCCGGTAGATTTCACCTTTCCGATACGTCCGTATAGAAGGTTTGGACCCCACTGGTGACCGCCACCGACTGAACCGGTGTATCCTTTGTTCTCTCCTCCGTCGTAGTAGAACGGGAGATTGTATTTCTCTCCTTCTGCCAGGGTTACTCGCGTTGGTGCTTTTTCACCCTTCGAGGCACGCACCATGTAAATGAGCTTTCCTTTGTAATACACTGCTGCATAGAACGAAGTATATGCGTTACCGGTGATATTGTAGAACGTCCTGTTCTCTTTGAAATAGTTGACGGTTCTGTGAGCAAGTTCCTGCATAATCGCAAGCATCTTGTCATACGCCAGCTTTTCGACCCTTGGCTTAATCTGATGCTCGAACTGCGCTCCGAGAGACAGACGCTTTCCGCTAAAGTATTTCGCCATAATCTAAACCCTTGTTAAGTTCCAATACACGACGGTTCTGTTGTTATCCGGCTCGCAGTCCTTGACCATACCTACCTCGGTATTGTTGCCGACAGTGGAGTAGATGGTGTCGCCGTCAAGAGGACATCCGTCAGCATCCCATTCGTCATATCTGACCGGAATCGATGCCTTCCTCTTGTTCTGGTCGACGTTCTTGTCTCCCTCTGTAGTGGTATCGGTGTAACTGCGGCCTTCGCCATAGTAGAGAATGATTTCCTTGTCCTCACCAACTGGAGCATCATCATCGGCGAACGGGTCATTAGGGTCAGCCTTTCCGACAACCTTCCTCACAATCTTGATGATGTGGGGGTATCTTGGGTTTCTAATGTTTTCCTTTTCCATACGCCTTATTTGATAATGTGAGGGAGAGGTTCTCCCCAAGGAGAAAAATTCGCCCTCTTTACTCCGTTGGATGTCACCCGGAAGGTGGACTTCTTCTTGAGCATCGAATCAGGCTCCAGCTCCGCATAGATAGCGTTAGCCTCTGCCTTCATCTCGCTCCTGTCGTTGTCCGACATGTCGTAGCCACCTCCCGAATGAGTCCATCCGTTATCGGAGTCGGAGGTGTTGTTCACCTTGCTCGGACCAAGAACAAACCATTTCAGCATGTCGGCATAGGCAAGTCTCACCTTATCCTTGTCGCAGGCTTCTAGGTCGATGCCATTTTCAAGCTCTCTGTCGTGCATGATGCCCAGCAGAGCCTTCATCGGCATCTCGAACTTCACCTTATTAATAAGGTAGTCGTTCACAGTGTAAATGTTCATCTCCGAATCCATAGTCATACAATCTAGTTACGTTAAAGAATTAACCCTTCTGGGTGATGTCGATAATCCAACGGTAAGGAGCATCGAGCATAGCAGGAACGGAAGCAAGGAACAAGTCTGTCTTGAACTCCTGGAACATACCGTTAGCGGTAACCATGTTACGGAGAAGACCGAGACCGTTGTTGGTCTGTGCCCATGCTACATCTACGAGCTTGTTGCCGAGGGCATCGAAGATTCGCTTGTCGAGAATCTCCTTGCGCATGAAACGCAATGGCTTACCAGCAGGGCGAAGAACGACTGTTCCGTCTGCCCAACCACGAATCTCGGTAACTGTTCCGTCGAAGCGCTTGTTGTGCTCAACCTCATCAACAATCTCGATAGGAGAAAGACCATTGAGGTCAACAACAGACTTCAGGAACATTGCGTTGTTCGGGCCGTAGTTCTGCAATACTGCCACAAAGTTAGCGTTCGCCCAGCTCTTGTACAGCTCGGCAATCTGCTTGTTCTTCAAGAAGACGTTGTTGTAGTCGTTCTTGGTCATCTGCCATACGAGAGGTACACTGCGGTACTCAATATGACTGTTGCGCCAATCCTCCTCAAACTTACGCATCTGTTCGAGCAAGTCGCAGTTCGCATCGCTCCAAGCAAGCTTACCTGCCTTCTTGAAGTTCTCGGCTGGAACCTTTGCGTCGTACAGAGGCTCCTGGATACCGCGACCGATCTTGTCGTAGTCGATGACACCCTTAGAACTCAACTGTGCTGACATGTAGGTCATAGTCATGTCAAGAGAGTCATACAATACCTGAACCTTGTCGAGATAAGCATCAACCAGGTCTGCATCGTTGCCGAACTCATCCTGGAGAAGTTTCATCTTGTGGTAACGCTCTGTCGCAGTCTCACGGAAGCCGTCAGCAGCGAAGTCTGGGATTGAAGCGGTATACCACTCAATACCCTCGTGGTCGTTCTGATAGCCCTCGCCGAGAGGAGCACGGAGGTTCATCAAGGTTGCAGGGTTCAAAGTGCGAAGACGAACCTTGAAGGTTGCGTCGCCATTATTAGATGTAGGGGTGAGGTTTGGATCAATGTCACCCTGTGTCAGATACCAGCCGTTGTTACAGCGCAATACGCCGTCACGATTGACGAACTTCTGAAGGTAAGTGTTGTTACCCTTACCAGTGAAGAACTTCGCAAGCTGCTCGACACCAATATCAATTTTTGCCATAATCCTGAATCAATCTTTTTACGTTAGACAATAAGTTAAATGTGCCAGAACTCTGGGTAGAGTGACTTGTTCATCGCCTTTACAGCAGGAGGAACAGGACCCATACGGTCAAGCCACATAACGCAGTCTGGGTTCAACATACAGAAGTTGTTGTTGTTGCGAGGCTGGTGATACTTGTCTCCACCGGCATTGTAATAAGGGAAATCGTTGTCGTTCGGAGCAAAGCAGTTAGGGTTGGTCACCATAGGCAATACGGATTCGCCTGCACTTGCAGCCTCGACCAATACGTCACCTACCTTCAATGCGCCGAGAGCAGCAGAAAGAGTAACCTTCCAAACGTCACCTGCGGTATCATCAGTAGTAGCCTCGACTGCTGAAATAGTAACACCCTTTGCCTTTGTCTTGAAGTCCTTCTGACCGACCATGATGGTGTCGCCAGGGAACGGAATGTGAACGAAGCCGTTACGAACGATGTAGATGTCTGTGTCTGTAGCCGCAGTTGTAGCCTTTGCTACACCGTAAGCCTTCAAAATCTTGAATGTCGCGCCAGGGCCGTCGTTGCCAGCTGTAAAACCAAGGTCGTGCTCAATCAAGTCACCGGCATAAATCTTAGCCTGCCCCTTGAATGGGTTGACAAGCTTACCACCAATAGGTGGGTGAACGAAGGCATTCTTGATGAGTGCCTCAAGGCCTGCAAACACGTATCGGGTTCCACCGACCTTACCTTCTGTCTGAACAATGGTTGCACCGTGGTTCAGCATACCACGAGTACCCATCTGTTCCATGTAGGAAATAGAAGTGTTGTCCATAATCTTTTTACCTTTTTTAAATTGTTATCCTGAAATTACTTCTTGTCTTCACCGCCGCCGTATCTCTTCTTGCGACGCTCGGCAACCTCATCCATGAACTTGTCGTCGTCAGTAGAGCTTCCGTCACCAGATGACCGCTGTCCCTTTGCAGGAATACCGTTTTCACCGGTAGCCTCCTTGTACTCTGCGGTGTAGATCTTCTCAGCCTTAGAAACCAGGTCGTCGATGTCGGCATCTTCGTCCGGAATCTCCAGCTTTGCGATTGCAGCATTGAGGAAGTAGTTCTTCATTTCAAGGTTTGCCTTGTCGAACTTATCCTTCAAACCTGCCTTTACTGACTCGATGGTTGCCTTCCTTGCAGCCTTCTTGTCTCTTTCTGCGTTAGCCTTTTCGAGAGCTTCGAGTTTCTCAAGCAGCTTGGAGTATTTGTCGTCAGGATCGTCACCCTTGTCAGCCTCCTTGCGCTTACGCTCCTCTTCCTCTTCCTTCTTCTTGCGTTCAGCTTCCTCCTTGCTCTTCTTGATCTCATCAGAGACGTTCTTGTGCAGGTTTCCGTCCATGCGCTTAAGGCGATTTGCTAACTTGGTAACCAACTTGGCATTTGCTGCCTCATCGTCACCGAAATCTTCCAAAACATCATCAAGTTCTTCATTGATGGTCTTCTGGCTAAGTGATTTGAACTTGGTGGTGTCAGCCTCCTTGTTCACTAATGCTAAGAGTTCTTCTCTTGTCATGTTGTTGTTTTATTAAAAATGTTATCCTTGAAGTAGTTCTTCCACTTCGAAAATGTATAAATATACGTTTTAATACCGCAAATATACGAATAATTATGCAATAATACGAAAATATTCTGTATTTTTGCGTATAAAATTGTATTTTTATGCAGAAAGATATTTATTCAGGATTAAAATTGGATAACGGGGAGCCAGTATATACGCAAGAGTATATCCAGTCTCTACGAGACACCGACAAGAAGCATCCCGACAAGCTGAAGATTATAGCTCAGCGTGGCGGACAGGAGCGTATGCTGTCTATAGACGCTGATATTAAGATAGTTGGCGGCTCGCGAGGTGGTTCAAAGTCCTTCTCTTCACTCATGGAAGTTCTGAAGGATATCAAGAACCCGGACTTCCATGCGACCATCCTGCGAAATGAGAAAGATGACTTACAGTCGCTGGTAACCGACTCTTATAAACTTTTCTCCCAATTTGGAACTTACAATAAGTCTCAAAATGATATGACCTGGAACTTCAATAACGGAGGATGGCTCAAATTCTCGTACTATGCTGGAGCCTATCAGGACTTCAAGACACGATTTCAGGGACGACAGTATGCGTATGTCTGCATCGATGAGGGTACTCAGTGCCCATACAAGAAGTTCAAGTACCTCTTGACCAACAACCGAAACGCAGCACATATCCGAAACCGCTTCTGGATTACATGTAACCCTGACCCGGAATCTTGGGTACGAAAGTTCATCGACTGGTGGGTTGACGAGAACGGCTACATCATACCGGAGCGAGACGGAGTTATTCGATACTGCTTCATGGATGGAGATACACCGGACTCAATCTACTGGGGTGACACAAGGGAAGAGGTGTACGAGCAGTGCAAGGGTATCATCGATAGTCTTTGGAAGGACAGCTACGAGGAGCTTGGATACACTAAGCTCGAAATGTTCATCAAGTCGGCAACGTTTATCCGTGCCGACGTATCAGAGAACATTAAGCTTATCTCTACAGATGCATCATATATCGCCAACCTTGCCCAGCAGGACGAGGAGCAGCGTATGCGAGACCTGGAGGCTAACTGGAACTGGAAAGCTGCCGGAGATGACATGATCAAGATGGAAGACCTTGATGAAATCTACGACAATGCAGAACAGATAGGAGATGGAAAACGCAGAGCTTCTGCCGATATTGCTTTCACCGGCGGCGATAACTTCGTAATGTGGCTTTGGGAAGGATGGCATTGTAAAGACTTGGTTGTGCTGAGGCTGGACCCTAAGACGCTCGTTTCTGTAGTTGAGGCCAAGCTGAGAGAGTGGGGTGTCGAGGAATGTAACTTCACTTACGATATGCAGGGTATCGGTCAGTATTTCAAGGGATTTTTCAAAGATGCCGTCCCATTCAACAACCAGGCAGCACCTATCGCTAGGAATCATCAGGAAGAAGAAGGAATCAAATACCTCTATAAGGATTTGAAGTCTCAGTGTGCGTGGTTATTCTATAAGATGATAAAGGAGAAGCAGATTTCCATCGACTCGGCCCTGCTTGAAAGAAAGTATTCAGGAAACGGATTTGACAAGGTCCCTCTCAGGCAGATTCTTCAGAAGGAGCGTAAGATGCTCAGACGTGACGAGAATAGCGATGATAGGGGATTCAAGCTATTACCTAAGAAGATTGCCAAGAAATATGTCGGGCACTCGCCTGACTTCTTTGAATCTTGGTTTTATGTAATGATATTCAGTTTAACAAAAAAGAAAAATAAAAAGGTAAAAGGATTATGGATGCTATCAAGGTAACAAATTTCAGAAAGATTCTGGTAAAGAAGCCTTTCTTTGAACTCACGCCAAAGGGGTACATGACCCACGATGGCTATTGCAGGAACGAGGTGTCCGATAATGAAGACCCTCAGATGCCGCAAGATACATTGTACAGAGTGATTAAGACTCAGAAGGACTTCCTTCGTGAGTTCTATCCTACGTCACACAAAATCTTCGACAAGGATCTCTACCCTGACATCTGGAGAAAGAACCCGGAAGACGGGAAATGGTATGTCCAGGAGATTCAAAGAACGGCATTTGCTTTCCAGCAGGTTATTCATACGAAGCACGTTCTCCACATGACAGGTAACGATATTCAGTTTGAGCTTGCCGGTGATCCTGAGATGAAGAAACAGGAAGCGTATATTAATCTCCTTGCCAAGTTCAAGAAGGGATGGTATATGCACGATATGGAGATTCGTCACTATGAGGCTGTAAGTTCGTACATGAAGGTTGCTGAGGCTGCTGTAGTCGGATTCTTCGATAAAAACAAGAAATTCGGTACTCGCACATTGGCTTTCGATAGAGGAGACACATTGTATCCTCAGTTCGACCCTCTTACTGGTGAACTCGTTGTGTTTGCTCGCAAGTATTACGACTTCGACGAGGAAGGTAATGAAAAGATTGAATGGGTAGAGGTGTGGGATGACAAGACATTCTACCGCTTCAAGAAGCAAGTTAACGAAGGAAAGGTCAAGGAGACTATCAAGAGAATTGCCAAGATATTCGGAATCGACGACTACACTTGCGTTGAAGAGAAAGCTCACGGCTTCCCATTTATCCCTGTTGCATACGTAAGAAACGATGACGGCCCATGTTGGTCTGCTGTACAGAAGAACATCGAGGACTACGAGGAAGCTTTCACTTATCTCTGCGAGAACAACAAGGCTTACGCCTTCCCTATAATGAAGTTGAAGGGCGATGGTGACGACATTACCGTTGTTGGAGATACAAACGGATCGGCTAAGATGATTCAGATTACCGATACGAATGGTGATGCTGACTTCATTAACGGAACAGACGCTTCCGATGCATTTGCGACACAGCTCAACAAGTCGTATGACCTCATCTATGAGCTTTCGTTCACAGTAAAGCCACCGGAGCTGAAGTCGGGTGACCTTCCGGGCGTTGCCATCAAGCTGCTCTATTCTCCTGCCATCGAGGTTGCTGAGAACGATTCTAAGAAGATGCATCCGTTCCTGGATCAACTTGTTCGTATCTCAAAGTATGGTATCGGAGTTGAAGAAAACTGCATGGCCACTATGACCGGTCTTCCTATTCACGCTTGGGTGGAAATCTATGTGCATCAGAATAAATCTGAAATAATTACAAACTTGGCAACGGCTGTTCAGAACAACTTCCTCTCAAAGCAGACTGCATCTGAGCGTTGCCCAGACTTCCCTGTTAACGATGAATATGACCGTATCATGCGTGAGAAGAAGGAAGAGGACCAGCAGGACCTCCTCATGGATATGCAACGTGCGGATAACGAAACTCAAAATGCAATCGAGGAGCAGAAGGCAACGGCGAAGATTCAGAATGGAGGCAGCGGGAACGTTCGTACTGGTAACGGAAGGAAGGCAGGAAGGCCTAGCGAGGGTAAGAATACCGATAAATGGGGGAACAGGCCTCAAGAGAATAATTGGAAAAAATACAATCAAACCCATTAATAGCCTATGGATGAGTTAAAACGTTCTGTCGATTACAGCAGAAAGCGCTTGCAGGCAATCCGAAACTGCGAGGACCATGTTGCTGATATTCTCTGGAAATCGACACAGAAAATAATTACCGCAAGTAAGCGATACAGAGGTGCGGGCAGGCTCACAAACGAGTCAGCCCTGCTCTCTTACGCCAAGAATGTTACTGCTGAGGCCGAGGAGAGTATCAACAGCTACATCTCTGCTTATTCTAAGGCTTCATGCAAAATTCTCGGGATTGACAGCGAAAACATAGAATCATTTCTAGTCAGCGACATCTACGGAAAGACGACATCAGAAAGAAACGCCGTCTATCTCGGAAACTTTGCGGAAGACATCGTGAGGATGATCAAGGCAGGAACCTTGATGGGATATTCAGACCAGCAGCTTCTGTCTTCCATCCGCACAGGATATAAGGACCCATATCACACATCAGTCATCACCAAGGCGAAGAGAAAGGACATCAACATCGATGTTCCTTCTTACGGAAAGGGCTACTACAAGAACGCCTATCAGAACATCGTAAGAAACGCTTCTCAGGTGATTGCTTTGGCGTGGGGACAGGCAGAGCAGGAGTATGGACAGGAGAACAAGGCTATCGGGTTTTACGTCAAGAGAGGAAGTAGTTATCCGTGCGAAATCTGCCAAAATGAAGCCGATGCTGGCATCCATTCTTTCAAAGACCCATATCCGCCGTTCCACGTTTCGTGTTGTTGCTACACAGTATTTGCATTCAAGGATAATAAAAAGAAATAAGATTATGATTGAAGAAACAAAAGGATACACGTTATCCGTCGATACGTACAAGAAGGCGAAGGCTCTCAAAATGAAGGACCCTCGCTATTACATCTATGCAAGCCTCCGTGGCTCAGGTATGCCAATGAGGGATTGTTGGGCCATCGCCTTTCAGGGAGAAGGATTCAACTGGGAGAAGTCTTTCCTTGAAGGAGAGATGAACAAGCTCGAAGCCCAAGAGTCCGTCCAGAAGAGAATAGCAGAGGTGCAGGGCAAGAAGATTGAAAATGAGCATAGTGAGGACCTGTCTCCTGAACAGCTTGCAAAGGCTACGTCAAAGGAACAGATTCTCAAAGACCTCGTTATCGCTCGCTCGAAGCTCAAGAGTTCGTCTTGCAAAGAATGGGCTGACTACACAAAGATGATTGGGGACTTTGCTAAGATTAAGCAGGATGAACTTCAGACGGAAGATACGACTTGTCATTTTTACCTCCCAATAAATTATCCAACCGGTAAGAATGACTGCTTGTTGTTTAAAAATGGACTCTGTAAGGGTGGAAAATAGTTAAATTCGTGTTAAAGTAACTTTGTTTTACTAGAATTCCTGCAAAACCAAGTACCTTTGCATGCAGTTTTATGTTCACAGATTCTTTCTGCGAATCATAATTCAAAAATTTTTTGGTTAATAAGAGGGGCAGTGTCTTCACAGATACTGCCCCTCGCTTTAATATATAAAGTAGAAGAAAAATATAAATTCAATCAGGGATACTTCTCTCCAGTGATGAGCTCAAGCGCAATTCGCACCTGATCTTCAAGCATATCGTCATTAAACGTAGGAAGAACGCCGTATGATGGCAGTTTCTTCGTCTCTGCGGCCTCCAAAATGAATTGGAGTGCCTGTACTAGTGAAGTATGGTCTTGAACGACCTCAAGCAATTTATCACTCATCTTTGCCTCCTTCCTTCTTAATCTGCTCTGCCATCTCAAGAAGAGTCTCGGCGTGCTTATCGCGGTCGATGACTTCCTGTACAGCCTCATCGCTCTCCTTGCGAAGCTGCTCTTCCGTCTTACCCTCGTCGGCAGCAGCGTTCATCCTCGCAGCCTCACGAGCAAGGTACTCGTCACGAAGCTTCAACTTACCTGCCGTGTATTCTGCATCGCCAGGCAACGATGTATCCGCATACATAAGCTGGGCAAATGCCTCGATGATATTTCCATCATCCTTGGAGAACTCGTAATGGTCTCCTATAGCAACAGGAACACATTCATCGAGTGCAGCGTACATAGATGTACCGATAGAGTATTCAATACCCCATGTACCGGCAATGTTAGCAATCTTGATGAAAGGCAGTGAGCCTCTCTGTAAATGCTTCTTGATCTCAGCAGGGATATCCTCTCTGAGTGAAGCAACTTCTTTCTTAGACAAGCTCTTACTGAACTTCAGCACGGTGAAGTGTCTTGTCTTGATAGTCTTTCCAAATGGTAATGCCATGATAACTATATTTTAAAGTTCAACTTTTATTTCCTTATACTCGAAGTCTGTGCAAGATGGATTCTCCTCAGAAGTAAACCTAATCTCATTAGGGTTATTACAAGTTCCATCCTTAAAGAAGAAACAATCCTTGCAAGTGTAATCAGTCTGTTCCATGTTCCAATAATTTTATTTCGTCCTGGATATAAAACACCGCCTTACGCAAGTCCTCGATGCGCTTCTCGGTCTTGGTCTTGTTGCCATCCACCTTATCCTTGCGTAAGAGATACTTGATAGCGTTCCCTGTATTGAAGTCAAGGTGTCTGCAAATATCCAAAGGCTCGACACCACACAAATCCTTCAGCCACGCATAATGGGAAGGATGAGATACTTGTTCTGCCTTTTTGTTTGTAAATTCGTTCGCAAAGACGGAAACCTCCGCTAATTTACACATATCAACGTCATGTGATATATATGCGCATACAGCCAATTCAATCTCACATCTTCCATTCGCAATATCAACAACCTTAATATCAAAGGACTCGTAAATGTTGTTAGGGTCTATTCGGTGGATAAACGGCATATCTGTTATATCCCTTAAATCAGCCTTTCTAATCTGCAAGACAGACCCTACCTTAATATCTTCTATTCTAATCATAATCTTTATTTTTAATTATGTCTATAATATCACGCTCTTTGAGACAGAGAAACTGATAGGAACTGAACCTCTTTCCACCTTTAACGACACAAAACCTGCACCAATTAGCCTTAAAGTCTATTGCTAGGGTTATTCCTGAATCGACGTAGTTGTTGTCTGGAACTTTGAATGTCGCCCAAATACACTTGTGTTTAAAGTCGAAATTATCGACCATTCCGCAAACCATATTGTCATATTGAAAGACTCTGCTTTTGAAAATTTCCTTTTCTTGCTCTTCGAGTTCTTCGATAAGATATGACGCAGGTGCAATAAACACAGTTCCTATCCAAGTATCTTCAAGTGTCATAAGCTATCCTCCTTATCTTTCAGTTCAACGAAATCTCCAATACCCAAACGAGCCTTGTTGATGCAAGAGGCAATCCAACCCATCAAGTAGGCAGAAGGCTCGCCGCCGTGCTCCATACCAATAGCATCCTCGATGGTCTCGCAGGCATGAGAAGCTTCATGGCAACAAATCCCCATCCTCATAGAATCCTTGCTTGCAAAATTAATAAATGAACAAAGCTTCTTATTCGCCTTTTCCCTAACTTCATCGTAGGTTATTGCGTAAGAATTGGAGAAATCAACCTTCAAAACCTCACCTATTCTACCTTCAAAACACTTGTTAGCATCCTCTTGGTTCATTCCAATAGCGACACATAACATTCTTGGATAGATAACAGGGTCGTATTCGCAATATCCTTTCTTCTTCATATTTTCAACTATTTATGGTTATACTTATGCCCGCAGTGAAACATATTGCAGACATTGCATCTATAGACGGTCATCCCCTGCTGAATGAGCTTCGGGTGTGTCTTAAGGAACTCCCAGGCTTCATCCTCTGTCTCGTATGCGACCTTCGCCTTCCAGGAATGAACCTTCTTGGTCCAATGCTCAGGATCCGGCTTGAACGGCGGAACCTTGTTCGGATTGTGATGTCTTCTCATATCAATTCGCAGATTTTATCTAAATGACTTCCCATATAAGGCCATATCCCGTCCGCATTCTCGAACTTTCTACGTATCTGTTCAAACCTGAATACGAGCAAGTCATCATCAGAAGCCTTCCACATCTTCTTAAGCCACTCGTCATTGAGCCGCTCTGTGGTTTTCCTGATTCCGTCGCCATGGGGAATCAGACATCGAGTTCTGTCACCATCAAAGAAGACATCACAAACGTGAAAATCAATTTCTTTACCCATAAGCTACAAACATTTAAATGAAACACTATTCAACGTCCTGTTTACCGCAATCTCCCTCTCGTTACACATGGTCCTCATGCACTCCAGGGCATCCTCGCGGACAGCAGTCATAATCTCGCTCATCGAAGCGGCGGCCGGAACAATATTCCCGTCAGCCTTCTTCTTCGTGATACAGGAGATAATCTCCTTGATATATTCCTTGTCTATCATAGAAATCTGTTTTAATGGTGGCCGCCGACCGTGGAAGGGGCTCGAACCTCCCGTCTGCCCGGACTTATGCCCGAAGGCATGTCCCACCGCCCTGCGGCCACCGGTTTCTTTAATCATCAGGCTGAATGAAGCTCTCCGGCTGCTTGGCGTCCTCCTCACCGACAGGAGACTTGATGTCGTTGATGAGCACCTTCTCCTTCAGGTCATCCATCAGGGCGCCGTACACCTGGTACATATTGCCTTCCTGAGTCCTCTTCTTGAAGAATCCGTACTGGTCCCACATGTCCCTTCCGAACTTCTGTATGCTAGGGATGTCCCTTTCGTCGATATCGTTAAGCCTACAGAACTCGGTGAATCTCTCATACAGGTCCTTCGAGAGCATCCACGATGAAATCTCGTTTTTCGCCTCTGGGCTGCTCCTCATGCTGTAGGCCATTATCCACGCACCGATAGGATGCTTGTCGAGAAGCGAGATGATCTTCTGCCTGAGGCCTCCGCTGGTATCAGGGAAGCGGTACTTTCTCTTCCTCAGCTCCATCGCGCCACGGAATATCCAGTTGAACACTCCGCTCAGCTCCTCACGGATGATCTTGCTCGCAAGCTCCGGGTCCTGCCTGTCCTTGGAGATGGTCACGTCGAAGTTGATGTACTGGAGGCGCCTGACGAAACCGAGTGATGCGTCTTCAGCGTTCGGGGATTCGTTGAGACTAAAGATGAGGTAGGGGATTGAGTTTCCTTCAAGAATATCCCTGCCCAGCTTTCTCATCGGTACAGGCTCACCGCTCACGAGCCTCTTGAACATACCCGTATTCTTCTTTCCAAACTTCTTCGGATCAGAATCGGAAGACCAGTTGAAGATGGCGTTCCTGATAGGATACCTTCCCCTCATTCCCTCGTCTCCGTCGGCAGTGAGGTCTGCGTAGTCCATCTTGCTTATTCTGTCCTTACCGAATATGTTGCAGGCAACGTCGAAGATGACGCTCTTTCCGTTTGCTCCCGTTCCCACCAGAAGGAGGCACAGCTCGATCTTCGATGACTTCCTTCCCTCGTAGGGGTTGTACGCCGTACCTCTCTGTGTCAGTCCAAGGCCGAGGAACATCTGAAGAACCATCCTTGACGTACTGTCAGGAAGAACCTCGTGAATGAAGTTCAGCCACCTGTCGCACCTTGCCTTCGGATTGTAGTCGTAGGGATGATAGTACGTGACATGGTACTCGGGAGAGAATGGCATTACCCTCGGATACTGCAATCCGCTTCCGAAGTCAACCACTCCGTTGGCGAATGCAACGATGTCGAATGTAGGCCTCAGTATGTTGTAGCACTCTATCACGTCAATGAAAGACTTGTTCATCACCGTGCTGATGCCGAGCATAGGAGCCATGGCCAGGTCGAGAAGCAGCAGCTGGTAAGCCTGCTCCAGGACTATCTTCGGAACCGCCTCGTATATCTTTCCGTTGAACATATAGTAAGCACCGTTGTAGTACTTCACCGGAGCCTTCTTCGCAAGCATCCTCATCGACCTAATGAAGGAAGACTTCATCTTGTTGTACTTCTCCGAATTCGCCTTGCCCCAGTCCTGGCACCTCAGCATGTCGAAGCCGTACTCTTCACGCCTCGAAAGCTCCAGAAGCTGGGCGTGTAACGTATCTATAGCTATACCATTTTCCATTTATGCACAATAATAACATTAATTTTCCGTTATTGTGTAGGGTTAACCCCGATAAACAGGGGCTTTCAGGAAGATATGCATACCTCTGACCACCCTTACAATAAGTCGACTCTATAATAATACGACAATACAAAGATACAAAAAATATAATGAATATATCCTATAACCATAGTAGATAAAGGATATAAATATACATTATAGGAGTACATTTTATGAATAATAGATATACATTTATGGTTTTGCTCACCAATATGGGAGTTAATGTTGCCAAATGTTAAAAATAGGTGAGTGCATGAATATGCATAAATATACTTTCTGAAGGCGAAGTAAGTTTACTTTACAAGAAGGCTGAAAAATCGGAAGAAAAAAATTTTAGATGAGGTGACTACCGCGCTGATTTGGGGCTGCAAAGGGGGTGTGGGGGGTCTTAATTCAAAATATATTACATTGTCCGTTGGTTTATATAGTATAAACCACAAAAGTGTACCCTTTTTGGCTACATAAAATTATGTTGGTTTATATTATCCTAAAATTCTTGTAACTACCTAATAATCAGCTACTTATAATGTATTTTAATACTCCTTACTTGCATATTATTGCACATAGATTTTCAAGC